>VOFG01003711.1_pt1 | contig 45241 bp, 56 predicted proteins | sample 5384171 | NCBI WGS metagenome assembly VOFG01 (sample SAMN12384726, study PRJNA508395) | human gut metagenome | isolation source: healthy gut F | host: Homo sapiens
AAACATCTTTTTCTCCCAAATAGTGGAGAATAACTACTGGACAATATCTTCTGCAGATTCTGAATCTCCGACAATTGTTATTGCATAGCAAACCAATGCTTTATAATAATTCTTATAAAGCAGTCGGAAAGCAGCCGCATCCAACTTATTAATTTGTTCTATGGAAATCTCATTGTTAGTCATTTCGGGAGTTTTGCGCCAAAAATACAAATTAAATAATAATGTTCTATACAGAAAGACTGATATTTTTCTCTCGGGCAATCTAGTTGTATGGTACTTTCCAAAAGATATCCGCCTATAAAAGATTCACCCGGATTTACATTCGACAATGTAAACCCGGGTGAAAAATGCTCAATATTGCATAGAAGAAATCTTTAAAAATATCTCTTACAATATTGTTTTCATAGAGACAAATTAATTAAGAGAGAGTTTATGTAATAGAGATTTATTCAATTTCCGTAGCTTTATTGATGCGGTAGATCAACAGGTCATAATGAGAACGATCTGCCTCAGGAGCCGTCGAAATTGCTTTCTTGAGCATGTCTTTCGTACGCATCAACAAGTCAAAATAGTAAGCAGCTATTTTTGTCTGGTTGGTATAGATCGGCGGAATTGAAGAAAAGCCTGCTACTTCTTCTGCATTTTGCAATGAATACATCTTCATATCCACCTTTCCGCCATTTCTCAAAGCAGCCAGATTGATCTCCGGTTTGCCGGTAGCCGCAAATCCTGTTTTTGAGGCTTTGAAACTACCAATAGGCGCAGTTGCTGTCGATGTTGAAATAATACTTTCCAGAAACGCTGTCTGTAGTGCTCTCTCGAAATTCTCCAACGGACGATGCTTCAAGACACCTTCCCAAACAATTCCATAGATATCATCCAGATATTCCGAAGCAGTATATGCTGCATCCGGGAAGCGTTCTGTACAAACCTCGACATAAGGCAGACGTCCGAAAATACCATTAAAGATATCCAAACGTAAACGGTCAGCCTTCTTATCTGAAATTTCAAATTCATTCAAATGAGCGGTATCGTCCACCCAATCCAGATTCTTTGCCAGTTCCAATGCTTTACTCAAAAGGCTGCTTTCTGTTTCTCACGATCTACCATTGAATAACTTGGTATCGCATCCTTCTCGCGAATATCATTCAAGTAAATACCGCCAATATAACTCAGTATTGCATAAATACGCCCGCTCAGTCTTTCACTAAGGGCAGAGTGTACACGTCTGCGCATTAAAAAATCACGGTCTTCCTTGGCAAACCAACTATAATAGTTCTCAAATCCTTTGCGAACATTAGGAAGCATATAGTCGAATGATTTCAAATGGTCATCTCCCAGACTTCCGCGACTATTACGAGGATCAGAATCAAAACGTGACTGATTACGTATATAAGCATAATATGGGTCTCCCGTATGTTCACGAATCCAGCTATCCAATGTCTTTTTTCTTCCTGCAATGAAGAAGCATAGATAGGTTGATATAAATATTTAATCACCAGTTCGTCATATGGACCAGGCTTTGCATTAACCAGACACACTCCATTACGAACATCCTCCTCCGTAGCTACGTCATTAATGATTACGCCTCCCATAACAGAAGAAGCGAGACCATACTTTTGAGTAAAAGGCTTTGCCGAACGCAACGAATCCACCGGATAAGCACAGGAAGGCTCCCCAGTTCATTGTAAGTCCCAATCCGGTTCCTACAGCCTGAGCAATAGCAGCCTGAATCAACTCACCCTGTATCTCCTGCGGGAAAACAGTAGTACGCACACGAGGATCAATAGCAACAGTGGCCCCTATACGGTCAGCATACTGAACACTGATCATATTTGCATTAATCAGAATAGACGCGTTCAATATTTCACCGGTACGTGTATCTGAGTGTATCGTTGTCTGTGCCGAATTCAGCCAAGAAGCCGAATAACGTATTGTCATACAGTCAAAAGCTGTTTGCATTGAACAATGTGTCATTCTTCGGGAATTCTTTCACACAAATAACATCTTTAAAGCCGATCTTCTCAAATGCCTTATTCCACGATTCCGCACCAGCCTTGATATACGGATTCCATTTTGACAGGCATCAGACTGTCGATATAGAACACCAGTTGTTTGACTGGCCGAACCAAGCTCGCCACGGCGATAGGCAGCAGAGTCGGAAGGCTCGATACGCCAACGTTTTGCATAGCGTATACTCTTCACTTCCTGGAGTTGCCCCTGAATAATCACTTTTCAATTGTGTAGTCAATCCCAAACGTGAGTCAGCCAGGCGAGTCATCGGCTCCTCGGGCAGAATACAAAAGCATTTTAGTGACGACCGCTGTCAAAGGTACGTCTTTGTACATATTGTATGCTCCCATCAGCGTATGGTCGACAGTATATGACAACTCTTCACGTACACTTATATGATTTTCTGAAGCCGATACACCCAAAATAGCAGATTTATCCGATTGCAGAGAATGATCGCGCGACACGAATCCATAGTATCCGTTAGCCGATGTCGAAGGAAAGGTTTGGTAAAAGCAGATCCTCCAAAATAATCCTTCATATCTACCACAAGTGCAGAACTATCCGGAGTGCAAGCCAATACCTTAAAGCTTTTTGACAATACCCGGATTATGCGCATTGTCCAACGCACGTGCGATATAAGCATCACCACTGGTATTTACCGGCTTACTCAATAAAGGCATACGTGCCACAAGAGTAGAATCGATCATCTCAAAACGGAAACGTACGTCGGTACCCCCTAACTGTCCGGGAGCTCCTTCACCACCGTCACTCGTATTTTCAATAGAAGAAGCAAACAGCATCTCACGGCCTAACATGGCAACCGGGAACTCCACATACACTTTCCCTTCCACCTTATGAATAGTCATCAGCCCGTGTGCTGTCTGAACTTTCTTATTCTTGAACAGCTTCTGATATGGTGTCAGATTTTCCTTCTTATCTTTTTTTTCTTCTTTTTAAAAGGCCAGAAAGCATTTCCTTCCTGTGGCAGGCAACATGCAAAAAGAAGCAATAAACAAAGTATCTTACTATATCTATTTCTCATACTTCCTATCATTTTAATGCCTGGTCAATTTTGTACAACAATAAGCGGTAGTGGCGTTGTGTATCAGCCGAACCGGTAGAAGCACTTGCTGCAACCAGACTACGAACCTTCTTCAACTCACCGTAGTATATATGTTCCATCGGTTCGATCGGTGCTTTCAGATCTACATCATCATCAAATCCACTGATTTCCTCCAAACGGGCAGCCTGCATCTCACGAGGCTTGTTATTAAAACATCCCATAAATTCCTCCGAGATGATTCCGAAACGTTCGCGCGAAGCAGCTTTCAGCCATTCGGGCACTTCAATGTGAGCATACATATCTGCGATACCTTTACGGGTAGCATTCTTTGCAACCCCCTGCAACCGAACCTTCAATCAAGCTTCGTCAGATAATTCATCTGCAAACGCATTTCTGTCTCTGTCAAGGTTCTTCCGGCGCGGGTAGGAGCCCATACAAAACGTTCTATATCGGCAAGATATTCTTTCTGAGTATAAGGAGGCGATGTCGCCTTACCCGAACAGATAGCCACCGCACCACAACGAGACAAGATACCATCAATAATTGCATCTTCCATCTGCATGGCCACAGAAGTACGGATAGGGAATTCTTTCAGTGTTTCGCGTGCATCCAGCCACGAAAGGTCCTTCAGTTCATTCAATAAGAAATTCAGAGCCTTTTTTGTTGTTGCTTCGATACAGTTTTAAAACTTGGGCGCTGATCACCGTCATAGCGTTCGTTCAGATAAATACCACCGATATCTCCCAAAACGAAAGTCAAATAACGTACGTAAGCATATACAATTTCATCATAAACAGCCGTGCGGAACTCAAAATCCTTATCTTTATCCGCTACCCATTCATTGATATGCTTTAGCAGATATTGCAAGTTGCGACGTCCATATTCAGAAAGCTTTCACCGGGTCGTCTCCCAAATCTTCCTCTACTGAACTTGGGTCAAAACGACGTCTGAACTGTTGTTTACCATAGCGATATTTAACATCTCCAGACTTCTCACTGATCCATTTATCCAAGATAGGAATTTCTTCCTCTGCCGTTTTAGCCTCAAAGATCGGTGAATACAACCAGGCGATAGCGTAATAATCATACGCTCCCAGTTCCGGAGGAGTCAAACGCACGCCTCTCTCTTTATCACCCGGTTGAGCAATATAATTGTTACGGGCATAGTCCATAATAGAGTAAGTCGTACCAAACTCCTGAGTAAACTTCGGATCACGCAAAGATTCCACAGGGATAGAAGAAGAACCTGCCATATTGTGCATCAATGACAATGTGTTCCTACCTCATGCGAGAGCACATAAGCGATACAATCTCCCAGCAAGTCTTCACGCAAAACAACATCACGTACTTCCTCATCAGCAGGGGCAGTCTGTAAGAAGCGCCAGTACTGAACCAACTGCACAATATTGTGGAATACCGTAACAGATGCATTAATGATTTCTCCGGAACGCGGATCTATCCAAGAAGGTCCCATCGCATTGGCCACCGTAGACGGAGCATAACGTATACAGGAATATTTGATATTCTCCGGATCGAAGTTCGGATCATCTTTCGGGAAATCTTTTTGCAATGATGGCATTCTTAAAACCGATCTTCTCAAACGCTTTCTGCCATACTTCAACTCCTTTATGGATATATTTATTCCAACTCAACGGAAAAGTATCATCAATGTAAGAAAACAATAGGTTTCTTCGGCTCTACCAGTTCGCCACGGAGATAGGCTGCTGAATCCGATGGCTCCAGATTCCATCTGTGAGCAATGTGACAGTACGCAACCCACGACCTTCGGAAGCAAATTCTACTACAGAGTGTTCAAAAATACCAATACGTGGATCAGCATAACGGGGACGCATCGGTTGTTCAGGCAACAGAATGAAGCTACGATTCATAACCGCAGTAAACGGCATTTTCTTCACTGCATAATTTCCCTTCATACCCACGCTGATTTTTGTAGGTCAGTAAAGAACGTATACTCACATTATCCTCAAAGCCTTTGACTCCCTGAATAAATGAAACTTTCCTTCTCAAAATCCTTACTAATATCGGCTCCCATCATCTCCATCATTGAATATGGTGAGAACGGAGAAAGGTTCTTTTTATCGCTCAGCAGATAGTCTGTCATATCGAATACCACTGCCGTGCTATCGTTATTATATGCTTTGATCTCGAATGTTTCAGCGATTGCCGGCATGGTACTGCTTACCAAGCGCTTCTTGATTTCACGATCTTCAGAGAACTGACCTGCCTGTACACGACGCAATGTAATAGTTGAGTCGCGTTGCACAAAACGAATCAGAAAAGGATCACCTGACTTCTCTCCTCCACAGCCGAACTGGTTATCGGTCGTTTCCACGATGGTAGAACCAAGTAGAATATCCCGATTCATCACCTTAATCGGCAATTCAAAGTAAATTTTATTGTCCAACTTGTGAAGAGTAATGAAACCTTTAGCCGTGGTGACTTTCTTGTCTTTAAACAGTTTGTCGTACTTGGTTTCCTTCTTCTCTTTTCTTTGTAGTCGCTTCGGTGGAAGCTTTCTTCTTGTTTTTTCTTCTTAGCCACAGGGGCTGATCATCGCCCACATAGTGCAACCAGAAGAAGTAAATACAGTTTTTCAAGGTTTTATCGTTTTAAAGTTTTAACTAAATGATTCATTCCAAGATTCTTTCCATTTATAACGAACTTGAATTATTCGTCCAAAATCTTTTTCATGGAATAACACAAATTTATTTTCGGCATCATTCACCTGAATTACTTTATTCTGTTGGATCACATATTTTTTTAGAGTATAATCCGAATTATCATCATCTCCTTTCAAAATATAAACATCTCCATTTTCCAAACCCACTATAATATATTTGTTATTAAAGCATTCAGCATCAATTGAAGTAATTGGAGAATCAAACTGGGCACATGTATATATCTTATTTCCATCCGTATAATAAAAATAAAGAGTCTCTCCTTTACTTATAAAAAGATAAGGAGCTTTATCTTGATTGCGGCAAAGATAAAAAGCAATTTTTTTGGACGTTCCGTCAATTACTGAACTTAGCCCCTCAATCTCACTTTGAGATGTAAAGCTAGCGCCAACTTTAGTGACAGAACTACCTCCTCCATAAAGCTTCTACCGTAAATTTCTGTATATAGAACCTGCCAGGCTTTATCTTTAATAATAGACATATAAGAAATATCTCCCCAATCAACTAAACTAGCGCCTACAAAGTATACAGAATAATCCTTCATGTTATCTAACCTAGCATCAGAAGGACCATACTCATACTCCTCCACCTTCAAAGGTAGTACCTTTCCAGAATAGTTATAACCTTGCCAACTCTTATAATCAGCAATATGCAAATATTGCGAAGAATTTTATCATAAAGTACCATACCTCCATGTTCATCGAATGGAGCATACGCAATCATGCTACCATCCACTTTTATCTTTCCTTCTTCATCAGATGTTAATGGTCGGTCAAGGAAATTACTAGAGTTAAACAATAAATTGCTATCTTTAACGGGTATAAATAGTTCCATCTCACCAATTGCCATTGTGAGAAACTGCATATCAATAACACCTACCGGAACAAATCCTTCTGGATATGATTTACTAAGGAACATTTGAGACAATATCCCTTCTTGCTTATAACTGCTACCTGATATATCAACAGGCTCCTTGACCACCCTTCTGTGCTACCCAGCCAACTGGTTTTATCTTCTCCATCCCAGCGCTCTGTCCAGTGAGGATACATAGAAACAGGCTGTGTTCCCATCGGTACACCATTAATCATTGAATAGATGTCACGTGTAACAACAGGTTTAAGTATACCCTCTTCAGTCTGTTCTCTCAAAAAAGACAGAGTACTATTTCCTTCTTTCTCAGATAGTACAACCCATCCATTAGAGGCATAAGCAGAAGAAACAGAAATGTACGTGGAACCAAAATAGGTAACTCCTGTGTTATTATCCATTACAGCCAACCTCAGTTCTTTAGTACTAGCAATTGTATCAGCTACCCACTCTAAATCTCTAGTATCAGCTATGACATGTCCATCAAACGTCCATTCATATGATAAATCAGAGGATTCTTTTTCCTAAAGTGAAAACCAATTTTGGTTTTGATGTCACTTTATCTCCTAACGCATACGAAGAACTTTCAGTCTCTACAGAAATCTCGATATCGTTCATTTCTCTATAATCATAATTTCCCTTATCCTCATAACAAGACGTGATGATCAAAGGAACATTACAACAAATAATATCTTTATTTTCATATTTCAATTGCTATTCTAATTAGTTAATAGGTACAGCCATCGGAAACTCCTCACCAGTTGTATCATTTTTATCCATTACATTGTTTACTGCAATGTAGTACTTGAATGTCAATGCATATTGCCGTTTTCGGCAGTACTTAGTTTTCAAAATCTAGATATTGGTGCATTTTACAAACTCTTCATATTTCTTTCTAGAATATGTACCTAAATACAACTTCGTGACATCATTGGTCCACCATAAAGGTTTACTAATAATATTATTGAATATAATTTTAATTTGTTCGTATTCCGGTATTGATCCTTCGAAATACTCATTTGGGAGAAGTTTCAAACACAACTTCACGTTCTCTTTCAAATCTTCCGTTTTTAACAGCATAACCTCCAATGTATCATTAGATAGTCAACAGCTTTAAACATTGGATTATCAGGCAAACGATAATTTTTTCTGATCGGCATTTTTTATCTTATCTTCACTCTCATCTTCCGCAACCACACTTACTTTGTAAGGTGTATCTATTGAAAACGGTTTTCCGATTAGCCCCAGACCAATCTTCACAATAATAGCATTACTAGTAGGATAGTTATTGAAAGATACTTCGAAATCCTCATCACCAAATTCCTTCAGTTGGCTAAAATAAAGATATTGTCCACCATGATAAGGTTTTATCTCATCTTCCGAACATCCCCAAAAACAAAGAGATATTAAAGCAAATAGAATATATTTTTTCATCTTTCTTTTTCGTTGATTATCATACATTAAACATCTTCATTATCCGGTTTATCAAATACAAAGATTGCATTATCTACCGGTTTCTTATCCATACGTTTGTATTGAAAAAACATTTGCCCTTCTCCTACAAACTCCTTACGCATATCCTTCAATAACTCTGTATGAAATCCTTCCAATGACCCAATACTGTTCTCCATATTAGTAGTCAGAATTCCTCTCGCATAACGTACTTCATCCAGCATTTTGCCAGCTTGAGAATATTCACCCTTACGAGCAAAGTATTCCCCCATAATATAATACATCTCACTCAAACGTATGCCTGGAACCATATCTGAACCATCCTGTCCCAACTTAATATCATATTTTAAAGAATATGCATTAGAATTATAAGAACCTGTCTGTAGAAGGAAACGACGATCCTGTTCTTTATTATCAGCAAAGATATTATCACTGTCAAGGATAAACAGTGTCTGATTTCCTCTTGTAATATAAGGTATATAGTCTTCTTGTAATGTTTTATTAAAAAACACATAATAATACTATTATAGTCTTTAAGATTCGTACCTAAGGCTTGAGTATTCCACAAAATTAAAACAGGATTCAGGCTTGCTTCCATATGGATAAGTCGCTTCTACGACCTCTTTTGCTTCTTTATAAGCCAGTTCATATTCTCCTTCCCAATAATATACACGTGCCAATGCCGCTACTATAGCATAATAATTCATACGATATCCTCTATAAGCGAAGAATACATCACTAGAAGCAATATCGCTAGAAAGTATGCTTGATGCCAACATACGATAACCTGTACTCATCCAAATTTTATGTTCATCAGTTATATCACACTTAGCTAACATCTCTTTTGCAGCTTTTAAATCTCTAATTATCTTAGAAAGAATCTCTTTACTACTTTCATATGGAGGAACAATGGTAGGATATACCTCTACATAGGGAATATAAGACTTTCCATCATCTTTCGATATGGCAGGAGCAAAGAAACGAAGTAAATCAAAGTGTATAAAAAAGCTCGTAGTGCCAATGCTTCTCCCCAAATCATATTTTTCTCAAATTCTCCCTCTTTGAAAATAGAAGAACTAGCTTCGCTAACATTGAGAATCAAATTATTACAATTAGCTATATTATTATAACCAATAGACCATATATTGAAATGAAAGTTTTCACATCCGAATCATCAAATTGGAACTTAGCCGATTTATAATAAAGTGCTGAATTTTTAGGTATAAAATTATTATCTGTTTGATAATATTGAGCAATAGCATCCATAAATCCCCATGACATTGTTCGTCCATACATAGAAGAAGTGCCCAAATTCAAATATATTCCATTCAAAGCATTTCGATATCCATCTCCTACCTCAAAAATATCCCCATTCACCTGATTACTCGGTGCTACATCCAGCCAATCACTACAACTTGTAGTAAACAGACTTGTAGCCAACAGTAATATTGTATATAATTTCTTCATATTATTCATCTACTTTAAACTATTAAAAACTCATCTTCACCGAAGCTGCAAAAGACCGTGAATATGGATAATCCAAACCACGTTCAGCACGTACAGTAGCAACACGGAATAAATCATTTCCTGAAAGTTCTACACGTAACAGACCGATACGCGCTTTCTTCAACCATTCAGCATTAAAATCATATCCTAAAGTAAGAGAGTTAAATGTCAGCACATTATAATCTTGGATGAAACGGCTAGTAGGACGAGTCACTGCAACTACACCATCAGTCTGTAAACGTCCATAAGGAGTACAATCTCCAGGCTTTTGCCAACGTCCTGTCAATACACGACGGTCTACATTACTACTTTGAATATGTGCATTCTCAACCTTACTTACCAATGTAGAATTATAACGCTGTCCACCAAATTCATACATAAAGGTAGAATAGAGAGAAAAATTGCTTCCAACGAAGGTTAAATCCAAAAAGTACCCTGGAGTTTTGGCTCTTCGTTTCCAATCACAACTTGGTCAGCCGCATTCCAGTCATATGTTATTGTACCGTCAGGACGAAGATAAATTTCCTTACCATCTGCTGGATTGATACCTAATGATCTCACACCAAAAATAGATGTCAGAGAACCACCTTCTACATACTGCAAGTAAGTCTCACTATATTTTGAATCTCCTTTTCCAGAATCATATTTCGCATATTTTTCTTGTACGCGCTTATTGTACTCTTTCAGACTATCTGAGATTTTAGTTATTTTATTTTCATTATGAGCCATATTTGCAAAAACTGCAACAAACCAATCCTTTGCATTCAAAATATTACTTCTCAACTGGATTTCAACACCCTTATTCATCACCTCACCAATATTATCTTTGTAAGAAGTAAAACCTGTAGAACTAGGTAATGTAACACTATTAACCAAGTCCACCGTTTTCTTACGATAATATGAAAAGTTCATCTGGAGTAATCCCTTAAACATATCAACATCTAGACCTAAATCCATGTTATGAGTCTTTTCCCAACCCAATCCATTATTTCCCAATGCCATCAATGATGCTCCTAGACCTGTTTTAAAACCAGTTGTCTGTAACTACTTTATAAATAGTCTGCGCTTCATAGGGAGAGAAGTCAACTTTACCAGTAATACCATAAGTTCCACGAATCTTTAGACGGTCCATCCATTCAAACTGTTTCATGAACTTATAATTATGCAAGTTCAAACCAAGACCACCGGAAAAGAAAGGTGCAAAACGTTGATCAGCACCAAACTCTGAGTTTTCCATCGAAGCGTACAGAAACGTCCGCCAAATAAATATTATCAAATGAATAGTTGAATGTCCCTAATGCACCGAAAAAGACGGCTTTACTATCCGAGTTAGAAGGTAATCCAGAGACTTTATTACCATAGCCTGAGAAGACAATTCGCCAGACGGAAATCCTTTGTAAGTAATACCAAAACTATCACCAGTACTTGAAGTAGCATTAATACCTACCAAAAAATTCAGATTGTGCTTCTTTATATTTCTGTTATAAGATAAAAGTAGCAGTAGCATCCCAACTTAAACTATTGGAAGTAGCGATATCCAACTGTCCTGAAACCACATTATTTAAGCCTAACAAATCATCATTCTTCTTTGAACGCGGATCAAGAAAAGGTACGTGCATCCGAATTTGACTTCGTAACACTAAATTGTCCTTTTAACAACCAGTAACTGTCGATATTCCACAACAATTCTGTATTATTAATCAATTCCCAAGACTTACTTCGATCATAATTCTTCAATGTAGCTTCATACAAAGGGTTTACTTCTCCTGATCCTCCGGTCCAAGGATAAGTTGTCTCCAAATATCTTCCATTCTCATCAATATATTCATCATATGGCAATTTTGAAGTATAGTCGTAGAAAGCTTCCATAAGGGAGACTCCTGAGATTTAGTATAAGTATATGAAAACTAGTTTCTTACCTGAAAAGCTCTCCAAGTCGATAAGATAAAGACAACCCACCAGCCATACGGTCGCGATAAGAACCTTTCATAACGCCTTTCTCCACTATTATAAGAAAAGTCAGCTCCCCAACGCAAATCCTCCGTACCACCATCCAAATACAAACTATGTTTGTGATTGAATACAGTACGAAGGGGTTTAGATAACCAATAAGTATCAACTCCACGAACTACATTGTTCAGTTTTTGGTTGTAAAAGTGCATCTAACCGACTTTGTTCACTAAAACCTTGTTCTGGATTTGCCTTAAATAAACCTGCAGCAACCTCTGTTTCAAGTTTCTCTCGTGCATTCATCATATTATAATCAGTTAGGTCAGGATATTCCAATGTTCCGGTAAAGTTATAATCGATATTGACTTTACCAGCTTTCGGTGTTACTGTTGTAATAATAACCACACCATTCGCTGCACGCGAACCGTACATAGCCGTAGCGGCAGCATCTTTCAAGATCGTAATGCTTGCAATACGGCTAGGGTCCATATCATACAATTTCTGCGCTGATTTCAAAGCCATCCATGATAAAAGTCGGAAGGTTAGGATTGTTCTTCAATGATGTTTTTAGAAAGGCTTTGCGCATCCAATTGTGTTGTTCCAATACCCGAACGTCCACGAATATACAATTCCGGAACATTATTCGGGTTCGAACCTGCTAAATTATTTTCAGCAATACGAAAAGAGGGATCGAACGTTTGCAAGGCCCCTAATACATTTGTTTTGGAAACCGACATCAACTGATCTGCCGTAACCGTCACAGAAGTACCCGTAAAGCTATTTTTACTGATCTTTGCATAACCGGTTACCACCACCTCTTCCAATTGCTTTGAATCGGGTTTCAACTTAAAGGTATGCACTTTATCAAGATTGAATTTTGCCAGTATGTATTTCCAAAGTTTGCATGCCTACAAAGGAAAGACGAATTGTTACATCTCCTTCAGGAAGTCCTAAAGAAAAAGCACCGTCTGCATCAGTCATTGTTCCGATATTTCTTTCTTTTCTTTTTTCCCAGTATCAAAACCGTAACTCCCGGTAGTTCGCCACCCTGTTCATCCACCACTTTACCTTCCAACGTACGTGTCTTCTGATCTTTCTTCTTGATGACCACAATACCATCTTTGGTAGCATAAGTGAAACCTTTAGGTGAAAAGAACGCGGTCCAGCAATTCCTTCCAAGGCTCGTTGGTAGCTTTTACAGTCACCGGTTCAACTCCTTTAAACATCTGAGAGTTATAAAGCATGTTGATTCCAGGCTTTCTGTTTTACCGTGTTTAAAAATGTTTCCATCGGCATCCTTCAAATCAAGCGTCACTTTCTTCTCATCAGGTGGAAGTGCCCATGCACTGAGTACCATACTCAATGCAAAAAAGACATAGCATAAAGACTCTTCTTTTTTTCATAATTTTTAAATCAAAACTCAATATTACTCATTCTCATATATCAATATATTTCTTCCGTTTATTCTATAGTAGATATCGCCGGTTAGTTCTAATGCATTCAGGAAAGTATTGATCGTGCCATATCGCTGCAAGTCACCACTATAAGTCAGGTCGCGCAGAGACTCCTTCTCATAATAGACATGAACATCATACCAGCGCTCGAAGGTTTTCATGATATCGCCCAGCCGTTTGTTATTGAAAACATATACACCTTGTGCCCAGCCGATATATTCATTAACATCCACCCCCGCTTTTCAATGCCACGGGAAGAGACGACTGCCTGTTCACCCGGCGCCAGCGTAATAGTATTCTGATCGGGTGTCGAGAAATTTACTTTCCCATATACAAGAGTGGTATAGCATGCATCCGCATCATTATAAGCATTGATATTAAATGCCGTACCAAGTACCGTTACTTCTCGAAACGAGTCCGGACCACAAACGGATGTTCTCATCCTTTCTCACATCAAAATAGGCTTCACCTTCCAGTGTCACAATTCGGCGCTTTCCGACAAAACGGACCGGATAAAGCAATTTAGAACCGGCATTCAAATGAACAGTGGTTCCATCAGCAAGAAGGACAGTATTCTCTCCTCCCCGTGGTATAACCAGTTCATTTGACTTCACCGGACTTTCATCGACATTTTCTTCTTCGTGTTGTTGTGTTGTGGCGGTCGGTTTATATGACAGCACTCCTTCCTTATATTTTACCTGGACGCCGTCTACTATTACATTTATATCTTTCTTTTTGTACATCAATAGTGCTTCCATCGGGCAAAGTCAACACTGCCTGTTTGCTACCCGGCTTGATTTGCGCGATACGTGTCTGGGACTCCTCCACTGCCTGATAATGATTTATGGCATAAAAAGAAATTCCTACTGCCAGTACTACCACCGCTGCGGCAGCATACCACCATGACCGGATACGGTGGATCTTTCCAGCGGACGAATTCTCTTTTGTTGAATTTGTTGAAGGAAATGCTCGTAAGCCTTTTCCGATGAATATTTTTATACTTATTAAAAGCATCTTTCAATTCCTCACTATCCTGCAATTTCTCATACACGGCTTTCAGTTCGGATGCATAGATAAACGTTGTTCCAACACCTGCTGCTCTTTGTCGCTTGCATCTCCCAAAAAAGAGCCTTTTTATCAAAGAGGCATCTTGATATGTGTTTTCTAACTTTTTTTCATAATTTTATCTATTTCTAATGAGGATTTTATCTTTGCTTTACTATAATTATACATAACGTCCATAAATGGGTGACAAAAGATGATTATTTTTATGAGATACTCTCCGTACGAAAACGGAAAAGAATGAAAAACTATCATTATGACATTATTCAGCAACAAAAATGACATATTTAACAAATCATTCCCTTTTCAGAATCAAAATTCAGCCATCAATAAATGACAATTAGGCATCTTAAAAATATTTGTTTTTTTTCGTTGCCGCTATTAAAATGATGTATTTTTTAGCTTTTTACTAAGGAGTTTGAAACTCATATTTTATCATCATCCGTCACTTTCGGACTTAGCTAATTGATATACAATGCAATAAGACACAGACATGGAACGAACACATATAGCTTACTAAAAATGCTAACCAAAGCTTTGTTTACCTGTTAAACATAACGGCTCATCCACTTAAATAAGCCACATCACAGTCACTTCACCCCCACAAAAAGCAAGGATGCATAGCCCGGTTTCTAATAAAATATAAGAGCAAAAGTACAGAATAACTGGAATTTGCCAGAAAAACTTCTCGCGTAAGAATTTATAGCTACGGCTTTTCTGAGTTTTAACCGTATTGATGCTGACTCCCAGCCGGGATGCGATTTCATCCCACGAATGTCCCTCTATTCTTAGCAGGATGATACGGCGTTGTTCGGCGGGAAGCTCCTCGATATAGAAATAAAGTTGTCGGATAGCTTCTTCTTTCACAGTCAAAGCATACAACATTTCCTCGTCTTCAAAATCTTCTTCCTGAGGCAAGCCATTCAATATAGAATCATGAATCTGATGGTTGCGGATATACAACAGTGCATTATTATAGCAGGCACGATAAAGATAATTAGTCAGGCTCACGGGAGTCGGAAAAAGTACGTTTACCTTCCCACACGGATATAAACACCTCCTGAACCAGATCTTCTACGGCATCGGTGAGGAACAGGATTTTCTCGACATATGAGCACAAGGCCTCAGAATAGCGATCATAAAAGTCCCTCCAGATTCCCTTATCTTTCTGGTTGACACCTGCTACTATCAAATCATCTTTATCGCTCATACGGCAACAAGATTAATCAAACAATAAAAGACTCTCTTCAAATTACTGCAAAAACTGGTTATAATAGATATGACTTACAAATATATCTGTTTTTTTCAGTATGTAAGTTCACCCCTCATATAAAAAAATAGAATAAAGGGGCATAAAATAAAAAAAGAGCGAATAACTCCGCCCCACCTAAAGAATCCCCCATAAATGGGATTCTTTTTTCTGCATCTCAATTTACCTGTTACCTGAAAACTACTTTTTTCCTAATACCTAATCAAAACAATCTTTTTCCTAAAAACTAATCTTAAAATCTAATACCTTAATTTTATAAACTAATACTACTCTTTTGTTATTACCTTATTTTCTAATACCTAAAAATCTTAGTAGTTTCACAACTACACTGCAAAGGTAGAGGTGTTTTGGAAAACAACAAGAATTCTTATGCTAAAAAACATGTTTTACCTTATTTTTTTGATTTATGTCAAGAGAAAGAGTTGAGGTTGGGTATAAAACATACATCCGAAGGCTGATTTGACACAAATTCTGTCCAAACGCTCCGTTTGTCTTCTATTTCATCACATGGCCCCACACTTTTCCAAGTGACAAAAAGTAAGCCTAGAATGTCGAAAAAGAGCATTTACATCTCTTTTGAAAGGAATTGAAGCCTTGACATAAAAGAAAAGAAGCCAGAAACGTTACATCTTGCATATTTCCAATCCAAAATTACGGCGATTTTTTGCGCCCGCCCTGCCTCCTCCCCGAAATTTCGGAAGCAAAAACCGGCAGAAGATACAACTCTCGCAACTTTTCCGTAACTTTGCAGCGTTTGATAATAAATAAGGTAGAATGGATTTTAAGTACGATGTAATTGTAATTGGTGCCGGACATGCAGGTTGTGAAGCGGCAGCCGCCGCTGCGAATTTAGGTTCCAAAACTTGTCTGATCACAATGGACATGAACAAGATCGGACAGATGAGTTGCAATCCGGCAGTAGGAGGAATCGCCAAAGGACAAATAGTACGCGAAATAGACGCACTGGGCGGACAGATGGGATTGGTGACGGATGAAACTGCTATCCAGTTCCGAATCCTGAACCGCTCGAAAGGTCCCGCCATGTGGAGTCCCGCGCTCAATGCGACCGTGCCAAGTTTATCTGGTCATGGCGTGAGAAACTGGAAAATACTCCCAACCTTCATATCTGGCAGGATACCGTCTGTGAATTGCTCGTTGAAAACGGTGAAGTAGTCGGACTCGTCACTCTTTGGGGTGTCACATTCAAAGCGAAATGTATCGTACTGACCGCAGGAACATTCTTGAACGGACTCATGCACGTAGGCCGCCACCAATTGCCCGGCGGAAGAATGGCAGAACCCGCATCTTACCAGCTGACAGAATCCATCGCCCGACATGGCATTGCCTACGGAAGGGATGAAGACCGGCACACCGGTACGAATCGACGCACGCAGCATCCACTTCGATCTGATGGATACACAAGACGGAGAATGCGACTTCCACAAGTTCTCATTCATGAATACCAGTACGCGCCATTTGAAGCAACTGCAATGCTGGACCTGCTATACCAACGAAGAAGTGCACCGAATTCTGCGCGAAGGGCTGCCGGATTCTCCCCTGTTCAACGGACAGATTCAAAGTATCGGTCCGCGCTATTGCCCCAGCATCGAAACCAAGATTGTCACCTTCCCCGACAAAGAACAGCACCAACTGTTCCTCGAACCCGAAGGTGAAACAACACAGGAATTATACCTGAACGGATTCTCTTCTTCTCTTCCGATGGATATTCAGATAGCCGCGCTGAAAAAAGTACCGGCATTCAAGGATATCGTCATCTATCGTCCCGGATACGCGATTGAGTACGATTACTTCGACCCCACCCAATTAAAACATTCGCTGGAATCGAAGATTATCAAAAACCTGTTCTTTGCCGGGCAAGTGAACGGAACAACCGGTTACGAAGAAGCGGGAGGACAAGGACTGATCGCCGGAATCAACGCACACATCAACTGTCACGGTGGTGAAGCCTTCACACTGGCTCGCGACGAAGCATATATCGGTGTATTGATAGACGACCTGGTGACCAAAGGAGTAGACGAACCATACCGTATGTTCACTTCACGTGCCGAATACCGTATTCTTCTCCGCATGGACGACGCCGACATGAGACTGACCGAAAGAGCATATCACCTCGGACTGGCAAGAGAGGATCGCTACCAATTAATGAAGACCAAGAAGGAGGCATTAGAGCAGATAGTAAATTTCGCAAAGAACTATTCGATGAAACCGGCATTAATTAATGATGCCCTCGAAAAGTTGGGAACAACTCCCCTTCGTCAAGGCTGTAAGCTGATCGAAATTCTCAATCGTCCGCAAATCACGATTGAGAATATCGCGGAACATGTCCCCGCCTTCCAAAGAGAATTAGAAAAAGCAACCGCTGCAGACTCCGACCGTAAAGAAGAGATTCTGGAAGCGGCAGAAATACTGATCAAGTATCAAGGCTATATTGACAGAGAGCGAATGATAGCAGAAAAGCTGGCACGCCTGGAAAGCATCAAGATCAAAGGCAAATTTGATTATGCTTCCATCCAGTCGCTATCTACGGAAGCTCGTCAGAAGCTAGTGAAGATTGATCCGGAAACGATTGCTCAAGCGAGCCGGATCGGGAGTATCACCAAGCGACATCAACGTATTGCTGGTACTTTCCGGCCGATAAGCGGCAACGTTTCACGTGAAACAAATCATTTAAAGAAACGAGATAAACCAATGATTATGAGCAAAGAAACGCTAATTAAAAGCATCCGGGAAATTCCTGATTTTCCGATCCCGGAATCCTTTTCTACGATGTCACCACCCTGTTTAAAGACCCTTGGTGCTTGCAAGAATTATCGAACATCATGTTCGAAATGTACAAGGATAAAGGTATCACCAAAGTAGTAGGTATAGAATCCAGAGGATTCATCATGGGGCCTATCCTAGCTACCCGACTGAACGCAGGTTTTATTCCTATCCGCAAGCCGGGCAAACTTCCCGCAGAGGTGATCGAAGAAAGCTACGACAAAGAATATGGCACGGACACTGTGCAGATTCATAAGGACGCACTCGATGAAAACGACGTAGTTTTACTACACGACGACCTGCTGGCAACGGGAGGAACTATGAAAGCAGCCTGCGAACTGGTGAAGAAACTGAAGCCTAAAAAGGTATATGTAAACTTCATTATCGAATTGAAAGACCTGAATGGCAAATCCGTATTCGGAGATGACGTAGAAGTAGAATCCGTATTGACTTTATAAACAAATTGCTTATATTTGCAGGGCGTAGAGAATCTACGCCCTTTTTTATTTCCCGCTATTTCATCTATAACGATTATGAATACAGAACCGGAAGCCAAAACGAATGAATATCTGAGAGGTATTGTAGCCAACCTGCCCGAAAAGCCGGGAGTCTATCAGTATCTGAACACAGAAGGGACTATTATATACGTTGGAAAGGCTAAAACCTAAAAAAAGGGTATATTCTTACTTCAGCAAAGAGCATGAACCCGGCAAGACACGAGTATTGGTCAGCAAGATTGCCGATATCCGTTACATCGTTGTTAACACCGAAGAAGATGCATTATTGCTGGAAAACAATCTGATCAAGAAATATAAGCCCCGCTACAATGTATTGCTGAAGGACGACAAGACCTACCCTTCCATCTGCGTGCAGAATGAATACTTTCCACGCATTTTCAGGACTCGAAAGATTATCAAAAACGGTTCTTCTTATTATGGTCCCTACAGCCACCTTCCTTCGATGTATGCGGTGCTCGACCTGATCAAGCATCTATACCCGTTGCGTACCTGCAATCTGAACCTTTCTCCGGAGAACATACGGGCGGGAAAGTTCAAGGTTTGTCTGGAGTATCACATCAAGAAGTGCGCCGGACCATGCGTTGGACTGCAATCGCACGAGGATTATCTGAAGAACATCGATGAAATCAAAGAGATTTTGAAAGGAAATACGCAGGATATTAGCCGTATGCTGGTAGAAAAGATGCAGGAACTGGCCAATGAACTGAAGTTTGAAGAGGCTCCGAAGATTAAGGAGAAGTATCTGCTGATAGAGAATTACCGGTCTAAATCGGAGGTAGTAAGTTCTGTCCTGCACAATATCGACGTCTTTTCCATCGAAGAAGACGATTCAAATTCGGCTTTCGTCAACTATCTGCACATCACCAATGGCGCCATCAATCAGGCATTCACCTTTGAGTACAAGAAGAAGCTAAATGAATCGAAAGAAGAGTTACTGACGCTAGGCATTATTGAAATGCGGGAGCGCTACAAGAGCCATTCACGGGAGATTATTGTTCCTTTCGAACTTGATCTGGAGTTGAATAATGTCGTTTTCACCGTTCCTCAAAGGGGAGATAAGAAAAACTGCTCGATCTTTCTATCCTAAATGTGAAGCAATATAAGGCCGACCGATTGAAACAAGCCGAGAAACTGAACCGGAGCAGCGCAGTATGCGTCTGCTGAAAGAAATACAAAACGAACTGCATTTAGACAAGCCACCTTTGCAGATTGAATGTTTCGATAACTCGAATATACAAGGATCGGATGCCGTAGCTGCCTGCGTAGTATTCAAAAAGGCGAAACCATCGAAGAAAGATTACCGTAAATACAATATTAAGACAATCGTGGGACCGGATGATTACGCTTCCATGAAAGAGGTGGTCAGACGACGTTATCAGCGCGCCATTGAAGAAAATTCTCCCCTTCCCGACCTGATTATTACCGATGGTGGTAAAGGACAAATGGAAGTCGTCAGAGAAGTAATCGAGGATGAACTGCATCTGAATATTCCGATTGCCGGTTTGGCTAAGGATAATAAGCATCGCACGTCAGAGCTACTTTTCGGGTTTCCCGCACAGACGATTGGGATCAAACAACAAAGTTCTTTATTCCGTCTGCTGACGCAGATTCAGGATGAAGTACACCGTTTTGCGATTACTTTCCACCGCGACAAGCGCAGCAAGCGACAGGTCGCATCGGCTCTGGATAGCATTAAAGGGATTGGAGAAAAGACAACAAAAACAGCCCTATTGAAGGAGTTTAAAAGCGTAAAACGAATCAAAGAGGCATCCCTTGAAGAAATCGCAAAGGTCATAGGAGAAGTGAAGGCTCAGACTGTAAAAAAGGGTTAAGCAACGAATAGGCTCACTTCTATGTGGCTATACGCTAAATTGTTAGTCCATATAAATCAAGTATCAGTATCATATGGGCAAGCGTTGTTTCCTCGGAGGAAACGCCAGTTCCCTTTAAAAGGAACGGTCGTTTCCATTAAAAGGAACGGCCGTTCCCTCACCGGGAAACGACAGTTTCCATTAACAAGAAATGACAGGAAACTATAAGTCATTGAGATCTAACCACATAGAGTTCTATCGGTAATGTTATAGAGTTTATGTTCATGTCTATACGGTTCTAAGGCAAACTCAATCAAGTTATGAGGCAAATACATCTGTCGTCCTAATAGATATGCTTCTGCACAACAGACAGACACGCTTCCGAATGACAGCTACGGTTAATACTTAATACCTAATACTTATCTCCTATAATATTTCCTTCCAATCCATCGTTTTTTCTTCTTAATTTCGTAAATTTGCCTTTCGTAACATTCAATAGAATAGAGAAAATATCAATGAGAATAGTTGTACAACGAGTAAGCCACGCATCAGTAACCATCGAAGGACAGTGCAAGTCTTCCATTGGAAAAGGGATGCTGATATTAGTCGGCATTGAAGAATCCGACGGACAGGAAGATATAGACTGGCTCTGCAAAAAGATAGTAAATCTGCGTATTTTTGACGATGAAAGCGGAGTAATGAACAAGTCGATCCTGGAAGATGGAGGTGAAATTCTGGTCATCAGTCAGTTCACGTTGCACGCTTCTACCAAGAAGGGCAACCGTCCGTCATACATCAAAGCTGCCAAACCGGAGATCTCTATCCCACTCTACGAACAGTTCTGCAAAGACCTGAGCGGGGCATTGGGCAAAGAAATCGGCACAGGAACGTTCGGAGCGGACATGAAAGTTGAACTTTTAAATGACGGTCCTGTTACTATATGTATGGACACCAAAAATAAAGAGTAAAAAACCTTGATGAAAAAGCCGGTAAAAGCTCTTCGAAGAGTGATAAACAGGCTCTAAACATCAAACTAATCATCATAAACCAACAGCAATTATGACCCTGGAAGAAGCTCAAAAAGAAGTAGACAAATGGATAAAGACATACGGTGTCCGCTACTTCAGCGAATTGACAAATATGGCCGTACTGACTGAAGAAGTCGGAGAATTAGCCCGTGTCATGGCCCGCAAATACGGCGACCAGTCTTTCAAAGAAGGCGAGAAAGACAACCTTGACGAAGAAATAGCTGACATCTTATGGGTGCTCCTATGCATCGCCAACCAGACAGGGGTAGACGTCACCAAAGCCTTCCGGGAAAGCCTGGAAAAGAAAACGAAACGAGATAATAAAAGACATATCAATAACCCAAAACTGAACGATCATGGAAGAGAATAGCTCACAATCCAACAAGTATGATGCCGCATTGGCAAAGTATAACACCAATCTGAGCGATGCAGACATACAGGCTCGGGTGGCTGACCTGATTGAAAAGAAAGTGCCGGAAAACAATACGGAAGAAGTCAAGAAACTCCTGTTCAACTGCATCGACCTGACCACGCTGAACAGCACGGACAGCGATGAAAGCGTGATGCATTTCACCGAAAAAGTGAATGAGTTCGACAATGAATTCCCCGATATGAAGAACGTCGCTGCCATCTGCGTATACCCCAATTTCGCGGATATTGTAAAGAATACACTGCAAGTAGATGGCATCAATATCGCTTGTGTTTCGGGCGGGTTCCTTCTTCTCAGACTTTCATCGAAGTGAAAGTAGCGGAAACGGCACTGGCTATCGCTGACGGTGCGGACGAAATAGATATTGTTATTCTATCGGTAAATTCCTGAGCGGTGACTACGAAACAATGTGCGAAGAAATTCAGGAATTAAAAGAAGTCTGCAAGGAACGCCACCTCAAGGTAATCCTCGAGACAGGTGCTTTGAAAACCGCCTCCAACATCAAGAAAGCCTCTATCCTATCCATGTATTCGGGTGCAGATTTCATCAAGACATCGACCGGAAAGCAACAGCCTGCCGCTACCCCGGAAGCCGCTTATGTGATGTGCGAAGCTATCAAGGAGTACTATCAAAAAACAAACAACAAGATCGGCTTCAAACCGGCAGGAGGCATCAACACCGTCCATGATGCAATCATTTATTACACTATTGTGAAAGAAATATTAGGCGAAGAATGGCTGAACAACCGATTGTTCCGTCTGGGTACCAGTCGTTTGGCCAATTTGCTTCTCTCCGATATCAAGGGCGAAGAGATCAAATTCTTCTAAGGAATTACATTAGCAATCAGTATGCCGTACCGCGCTTCACCTTCCGTTCCTATGGAAGGAAGCGCGGTATTTTTATATAATAAAAACTAAAGATACTTATGGACAAAACCATTATTTTCATTATCTTTGTCATAGATGTAGCTATGCTAACATAGTTAATCATCTGTATTAGAGAACGTTTCTTTTATTACCTGATTCCTGGAATTCGGCAAAATTCAAAGTTATGAGTGGTAATAAGCAAACGGGTCTCACGCACCTTCATGTATATACTTTTGTTATATATCGAACGGAGCGTGAGACTGTTGCTTTTATGTCATCATAACGGCTTGCCGAAGCCCCAGGAAAAGACATATAGCAGCAGTTCTCACGCTTTTTTTAGTTAACCATAAGCGAAAAAGTATAAAATGAAGTCACACACAAAGAACTTACGTTTTAACCATAACCCCTTAAATCTGATACTCGGCACCAGAAAGAAACAAGGTCTGCGCATCGGTTATATGGAGGCTGCACTGGATGGCTTCTATCTTAACTGTATGGAAACCGGAGTACACCGGAAAAACTAAGTAAACTATTATCAGATAAGTTCCATTGCACAGATGCAATTTCTTCCTGCCAGCTATTCCTATTCCTCATCAACGAAGGCGACAGAGCCTCCTATTCTATTATGGTCCCCTATTTACTCTCTACCGAAAACCTAAACCAGTTTGAAAAACACCATCCGCGAACGCTTCTACGGAGTAGACCGATTCATTCAACAGGGCAGAAATCTATACAAATTCAAAGAGTATATAGAAGAAAGAGGAGAGCCGATTGTATGGATTAACGACTTAGAGAGAGGAGTGATCGGATGGGATATGGCACAAGTTGTCGGGCTGGCCCGGGCTGCCAAAGACTGCGGCTACATCACCAAAGAACAAGCATGGGAATACATCGAACAGGCGAGCACGTTATGTTCCGAAATCCTCCGCACACCGGAAGAAATAGACAAAAGTTTCCTCATCGGAGGAGCGATGAAATCGAATAAAATTGAAGATTGGGAGGAATTAATCCTGTGTTACTCTCTGCTCAGGAACAGTGGGGAGTAGTTATTTCTCACGGGCGACCACGTAATCCAGATAAGTCCGCAGGGCAAGGCAAATATTTGAATCCGGCAAGGCAGCCAGCAAATCAAAGGCCTTCTTTTTATATTGTTCTATTGTACGACAGGCATATTCAATACCGCCATTATCTTTGGTAAACTCAATCAGACGTACGATTTCATCGGGAGTTGCCGTACCTTCCTTCACCTTGAACGCTATCTGTTCCGCCCACGCATCTTTCGTTGTATTCAATGCATACAGGGCAGGCAGCGTCAGCTTACCTTCCAGCATATCATTACCAGTCGGTTTGCCGATCTTCTTGCTATCAAAGTAATCGAAAATATCATCCTTAATCTGAAAAACAGATACCAATATATTCGCCCAACAGACGGGCAAAAGCGACTTCCTCCTCACCCACCTGCACTGACAAGGCAGCCGCCTCGGCACAAGCGGCAAAAAGAGCGGCAGTCTTCTTACGAATTACATCAAAGTAAACCTCCTCAGAAAAGCTATGATTACTTACATTCGAAAGTTGAAGCAACTCTCCTTCAGCTAGTTTCTGCCCCAGCGAAGATACCAGACGGATAATCTCATAATTATTAGTCTGCTCCGCGTGCACAAGGCTTGTAGCCAGCAGATAATCACCCGCCAGTACAGATACCTTATTATTAAATATAGCATTTACCGAAAGCTCGACCGCGACGCTCGGTACTTTCATCGACTACATCGTCGTGCACCAAACTGGCTGTATGAAGCAATTCCAAAGAAACTGCCGCATGAAGGGTGGCAGGAGTCACAGCCCCATAAAGGCGTGCTACCAATAAGACAAGAATAGGACGCATCATCTTGCCATTCCTCTTGCGTATATGAGTTATTACGCTGTCGAGCAATGCATTCGAATCGGAAAGAGGGTGTCAAAAGAGTTTAAAATCCTCCAGTTCCGCTTCTATCGGGGTTTTGATAAGAGAGATACTATCCATTCACAACACTATTTGAGCACAAAAGTAATAATAAAACGCTTAATACGGTATTTTTTGTACTTTTACCATGAAAAATTAATTAAATCTATGGAGTCAGACAATAAATTATTTCTTTTAGACGCTTATGCACTGATATATCGGGCTTATTACGCCTTTATCAAAAACCCCAGAATCAACTCCAAAGGATTCTATACTTCAGCCATACTAGGCTTTGTGAATACCCTCGAAGAGGTGCTGAAAAAAGAGAACCCGACGCATATAGGAGTGGCTTTCGACCCCTCCGGCCCTACCTTCCGCCACGAAGCTTTCGAGCAATACAAAGCCCAGCGTGAAGAAACTCCGGAAGCTATCCGCCCTCCGTACCTATTATAAAGGATATCATCCACGCCTACCGCATCCCGATTCTGGAAGTGGCAGGATACGAAGCCGACGACGTGATCGGAACTCGCCACTGAAGCCGGACGTCAGGGCATCACCACCTATATGATGACTCCCGACAAAGACTACGGCCAGCCTGGTGACGGACAATGTATTCATGTATCGCCCCAAACATACGGGAGGTTTTGAAGTGATGGGCATCGAAGAAGTGAAAGCGAAGTTCGATATCCAGTCGCCCGCACAAGTAATCGATATGCTCGGACTGATGGGCGATGCCTCCGACAATATCCCTGGTTGTCCCGGTGTCGGTGAAAAGACTGCCCAGAAACTAATCGCCGAATTCGGAAGTATCGAAAATCTGCTGGAACATACCGACCAACTGAAAGGAGCCTTGAAAACGAAAGTGGAAACCAATAAGGAATTGATTACTTTCTCCAAATTCCTTGCCACTATCAAAATCGATGTTCCTATCCAACTCGAAATGGAAGCTCGTCCGCGAACAGGCAGACGAAGATTCACTCCGACGAATTTTTGAAGAACTGGAATTCCGGACACTGATCGACCGGGTACTGAAAAAGAAAATTCTGCCGGCGGAGTAACAACAGCAACCGGAAGCAAAACGGCAACGGCCAAAAGTGCTCCCTCTCCTCTTCCACTTTTTCCCGAAGAAGGAGGAGCCATACAAGGCGATTTATTTGCGAATTTTACGGGCAATGAGGCAGGCGAAGCCAAAAATCGAATCTAGAGACGTTAGAAACGCTTAATTGCGACTACCAACTCATTGATACAGAGAAGAAAAGATCTGAAATTATTCAAAAGTTACTTACATCGAAAATTCTCTCGTTAGACACGGAGACTACAGGAACGGAACCAATGGACGCCGAACTAGTCGGAATGAGTTTCTCTATCACCGAAAATCAGGCTTTTTATGTGCCGGTCCCCGACAATCGTGAGGAAGCATTAAAATCGTCAACGAATTCCGTCCGGTCTTCGAAAATGAGAACTCATTGAAAGTCGGACAAAATATCAAGTACGACATGATCGTTCTTGAAAATTACGGAGTGCAAGTGAAAGGTGCACTCTTTGATACGATGATCGCCCATTACGTTCTTCAACCGGAACTTCGTCATGGAATGGACTATCTGGCAGAAATCTATCTTCACTATCAGACCATCCACATCGACGAACTGATAGGTCCGAAAGGGAAGAACCAGAAAAACATGCGCGATCTCGACCCGAAGGATATCTACCGCTATGCCTGCGAAGATGCAGACGTAACACTAAAGCTTCCAAAAACGTCCTGGAGAAAGAACTGAAAGAGAACGATGCCGAACGTTTGTTTTATGATATCGAAATGCCGCTTGTACCCGTATTGGTTAATATAGAACGGAATGGGGTATTGCTGGATACGGAAGCGCTCAAACAATCGTCTGTTCATTTCACCGCTCAGATGCAACGCATCGAGCAGGAGATTTATGAACTGGCAGGCGAAACCTTCAATATCGCTTCGCCCAAACAAGTAGGCGAGGTACTGTTGTTTGACAAACTAAGAATCATCGAAAAAGCGAAGAAGACCAAAAACCGGTCAGTACGTCACTTCGGAAGAAGTGCTCGAAAGCCTTCGGCATAAACATCCCGTAGTAGAAAAGATTCTGGAACACCGCGGACTGAAGAAACTGCTAGGAACTTATATCGATGCACTTCCCCAACTGATCAACCGCGCACGGGACGAGTACACACGTCTTTCAACCAGACCGTCACCTCTACCGGACGCCTCATCCAGTAACCCGAATCTGCAGAATATTCCTATCCGCGACGAGAACGGCAAGGACATCCGCAAGGCATTTATCCCTGACGAAGGCTGCCTGTTCTTCTCTGCCGACTATTCGCAGATAGAACTTCGTATCATGGCACATCTCAGCGAAGACAAGAATATGATCGACGCCTTCCTCAGCAATCATGATATCCACGCAGCTACACATTTGCCAAAATATATAAGATCGACCTGAAAGACGTAGACTCCGATATGCGACGGAAAGCAAAAACCGCAAACTTCGGTATGATTTACGGCATCTCCGTATTTGGCCTTGCAGAGCGAATGAACGTAGACCGGAAGGAAGCCAAAGAACTGATCGACGGCTATTTCGAAACTTATCCAAGCGTGAAAGCCTATATGGAGAAGAGTATCCAGATAGCTCAGGAGAAAGGGTATGTAGAAACGATTTTCCACCGGAAACGCTTCTTGCCGGACATTAACTCACGAAACGCCGTTGTACGCGGCTATGCCGAGCGAAACGCCATCAACGCACCGATTCAGGGAAGCGCCGCAGATATCATAAAGGTAGCAATGGCACGCATTTATCAGCGATTCCAGACAGAAGGCATACAAGCTAAAATGATATTGCAAGTACACGATGAATTGAACTTCAGCGTGCCCGTCAACGAAAAAGAACGTGTAGAAGAGATCGTTATTGAGGAAATGGAACACGCTTACCGTATGCACGTTCCCTTGAAAGCAGATTGCGGCTGGGGCAAGAACTGGCTCGAAGCACACTAAAACAAGGTTTATCCTGCCATAACAAAACAGGATAAATCAGCTAAATAATGGAGAGGATGAGTTATAACATTATTTAACCCACTATCCAGAAAGCTAGGAAAAGATCACTTCCCCCAACGAAGTGTTTCATTCTATATCCGGCAGGTTGACTGCCGGATATTTTTTGTCACCAATCTTGGCAAAAAGCAAGGTATCACCTTAGCCATCATCTGACATTTTGGTATTATTTTAGCTTTATATTTGCATAAATACCGAATAAATATATAACTTTGCAGCATAATACAAGAGTATTACTAGACAACTGAAAGAATAATACTAAAATCAAATAGCCATGAAAACAAAAGTATCTTTAAAAATGTTTGTTCTATCCGTAGTTCTTCTCATGACCTCTTTTGTTGCTTCTGCACGCAGTTATGATGGTCAGTTGGTTTATAATCCAGTAGAAGAAAATGGAGTAATGGTAGGTCAGACCGTTTACAAAATGAACGGAAGTACACTTGCCAACTATATGAAGTACAACTATAAGTACGATGACAACAAGCGCATGATTGAAAGCGAGACCCTGAAATGGAACAGCACCAAAGAGGAATGGGAAAAAGATCTCCGCATCAATTATACATACGAAGGAAAAACAGTAACAACCAATTACTATAAATGGAACAATAAGAAACGCGCTTACGTGTTAGTTCCGGAAATGACAGTGACCATGGACAATACTAATTTGTAACAGCATTTTTTTAACAACATACTCTCTCATTCTAATATTCTAACAAGAGAAAACGCCGTTCCTGATGAAGAAACGGCGTTTTCGCATCTATCTTAAGGAGTCATTGTCACAACACAAAAAACCGGTCCTGCAACCCTTTCAAAAAACTTCGGAAATCACCAGATCACTCTTATCATGAAAAGGCGGATAGAGCTGACAACACTTCCCATCAATCATCGCCAGATAATTAACATTGACAATAGCCGACTGGCTGATCTGGATAAAAGCTTGTGAATAACCAATGATATCTTCGGCTTTTTGTATTTCGCTTCAGATTCAATCGGGTCTGATTGAACAGGACTACCTGCCACTGCCGCTTGTCTTTCAGATATTCGAAATAGCCGATTTCTTCCAGTCGCAAAAGCTTTGAATCCCGTCACCGTGCTGATCATAAACATTCCCTGTTGCGGCATCAAAGCACTGACAGAAGAAGAAAAAGAGGAAGAAGGAGTTGCCGGTATTGAAGCTACAGCTTTCCGGTAGCGCTCTATAACGACTCTCAGATCTCCCGTCTCAAAAGGTTTCAGCAAGAAGTCGAAGGCAGACTCACGCAGGGCCTGAAGCAAATATTTATCATACGAAGTATAAAAGACAACTTTCATATCCCACAGCACCTCATCGCGCATCTCACTCAACAAGTTAAGCCCCAGCACATCCGGAAGTTCCACATCCAGAAACAACAGGTCCGGACGGAGTTCCATTATCATCTTTTACCTTTTGCGCCATTGTTTGCAGTTCCTTTTATTTCTAATTCCTGATAAGCGCCCAGCTCCCTGCGCAAAGCATCGATTGCCGTACGCTCATCATCTACAATAACGACTTTATATTTATCTTCTGCATTCATCATAAATCATAAGAAAAATGAAACGGTATATACACCGACACTTGCGTACCGGTCTGCCCATCGTTTCGGTTACCTATATTGAAACGTATCTTCTCATTTTTATTCTTTGTATTGAGTAGCTGTATCGTTTGATAGAGCACTTTCAGCCCCGTTCCCGTTCCTCTGGTCGAAGAAGCCACTTGCGGAAGATACCCCCGCCCGTTATCACAAATCACGATACGGACTCCTTTTCCTTCACGGGAAATACGGATAGTCAATTCCTTCTCACCGTCTTTTCCGGCCAGCCCGTGCTTTATCGCATTCTCTACCGGAATCTGTACAATCATGGAAGGAATCATTATACTTTTTGCGTCCAGCCCTCCTCCACTACGACCGACGCCGTGAACTCTTCGCCGACACGCCCGCTTTCCAAGCCAATATATGACTGTACAAAATCCAGCTCATCCTGCAAAGAAACACTTAGTTTTTCTGTCAGTTCAAGACTCCGGCGGAGATATTTGACCAGTTCCATCAGATTATTCTTCACCTCTTCCGACCCATTGAACTGATTAATCTCACGCCCCAGCACATTGAAAGTGAAATGGGGAGAAATCCGGCCCCGCAAATTCTCCATACGGACGCGATTTATCTGTTGGAAGAAACGTTCACGAAGAAACTCCCGCTTTTTCCGCATATACCAGATGATTACCACCGTTCCGGCTGCCAGCAACAGGCAGACAAGCACCCAGATATACATGCTCAGTTTCAAGACACGCACTTCACCCGCCTGCCGTTGAATCTGCATTTCCTTGCGCAATACAATCGTGTCCTGACGGTAACGCATATCCAGTTCGGCTACACGGGTGCGAATCCGCTCGCTACGGATAGAGTCATTCAGTTGATAGTCACGTTTCAGATACTCATATGCATTGCGGTAGTCACCTGCCTTTTCATAATAATGTTGCAGATACTGGTTGCGTATAGTAAGCATATTGGCATCCACATGTCCGGTAGAAGCAGTCCGTGCTATCATTTCTCTGGCACGCGCGATATTTCCTTTTTTCAGGAAAAGCTCAATCATCAGGGTTTCAATATAGTGCATGGCGGGTTGTTCTTTATCTCCGAAAAGTAGCGGTAGCCTTCATTCAGATTGTTTTCGGCAGAATCCAGCCGGTTCGTCAGAACTTTACCCACATTTTGAAGCGAATCATACAAAGGACTGTTTCACCAGCATACGGACGGCAACCCGCTGCCTTCGGCAAAAGTGCTGCGCGACATCATCGAACTGGCGCGAGCCATCATCTTCCCCGGATATTTCGGAAATTCTACGGTCAACAGCCGTACGGTGACTTACCATATCGGTGTCAATGTCGAACGCTTGTTCGACCTGCTGACCGAGCAAATCCTTGCCGGCCTCTGCTTTGCAGGCGACGGCGAATGCAACTGTTGTACCGAGCTCCAACGGGAAGAAGCCGCCTTATTGGCTGCCAAGTTCATCAGCAACCTGCCGGCAATGAGACGTACACTCGCCACAGATGTGGAAGCCGCCTACAACGGTGACCCCGCCGCACAGTCGTTCGGCGAAGTCATCAGCTGCTATCCGGCCATCCGCGCCATCAGCAACTACCGCATCGCACACGAGTTGCTCAAGTTGGGTGTTCCCCTCATTCCCCGCATCATCACCGAGATGGCGCACAGTGAAACGGGAATCGATATCCATCCAGGAGCGGAAATAGGTGGTTATTTTACCATCGACCACGGTACGGGTGTGGTAATCGGCGAGACCTGCATCATCGGCAACAACGTGAAGCTGTACCAGGGTGTGACCCTCGGTGCCAAGAGCTTCCCGCTAGACGAAGACGGCAAGCCCATCAAGGGTATTCCCCGCCATCCCATTCTGGAAGACAATGTGATAGTCTATTCCAACGCCACCATATTGGGACGCATCACCATCGGACAAGGAGCCACCGTAGGCGGCAATATCTGGGTGACAGAAGATGTTCCCGCAGGAGCAAGGATTGTACAGACAAAGGCCAAGAAGTAAGTCACAAACAACCAATAAACAATTAAAATCGTAAATAACTCAAATCAGCAGTTCAAGTAGTTAAATGGTTATCAGCCACTAATGAGAGAAACGAGTGACAACTACCCAGATTGCCGATTCACATAAAGTAAATGCATAGATGAGCGAACAATCTTTTGAAATGATTGCCAAAACCTTCCAAGGACTGGAAGAGGTACTGGCACAAGAGCTGACTGCACTGGGCGCCAACGAAATAGAAATAGGCCGCCGCATGGTATCTTTCAGTGGTGATAAGGAAATGATGTACAAGGCAAACTTCTGCCTGCGTACAGCCATCCGGATACTGAAACCCATCAAACACTTCACAGCCAAGGATGCCGACGAGGTTTACGAACAGATTAAAGCCATCCGATGGGAAGACTATCTGGATACGGACAAGACCTTTGCCGTGGACGCGGTTGTATTCAGTGAAGAGTTCCGTCATTCCAAGTTCGTTTCCTACAAGGTGAAGGATGCCATCGTGGACTATTTCCGCGAGAAGACCGGCGAACGTCCCGGCGTGCGTGTCAACAAACCGGACGTGCTGCTGAACATACACATTGCCGAAACCAAATGTACGCTGTCTCTCGACTCCAGCGGCGAATCGCTGCACCGCCGCGGTTATCGCCAGGAAGCAGTAGAGGCCCCGCTGAATGAGGTGCTGGCCGCCGGCATGATATTGATGACCGGCTGGCGTGGCGAATGTGACCTGATAGACCCGATGTGTGGTTCGGGAACCATTCCCATCGAAGCGGCGCTGATTGCACGCAACATCGCTCCGGGCGTATTCCGCAAGGAGTTCGCTTTCGAGAAGTGGGTGGATTTTGACCAGGAGCTGTTCGACACGATATACAATGACGACAGCCAGGAACGTGAATTTACGCATAAGATATACGGTTACGACAACAGCCCGAAGGCAAACGAAATTGCCACACACAATATAAAGGCTGCCGGCGTAAGCAAGGACGTGGTATTGAAGCTGCAACCTTTCCAGCAATTCGAGCAACCTGCGGAGAAATCCATCATCATCACCAATCCTCCCTACGGTGAGCGTATCTCTACCAACGACCTGCTGGGCCTTTACTCCATGATTGGCGAGCGTCTGAAACATGCCTTTACGGGCAACACCGCATGGATTCTTTCTTACCGGGAAGAGTGCTTCGACCAAATCGGGCTAAAAGCCACCTCCAAGATACCTTTATTCAATGGTGCGCTGGAATGCGAATTCCGCCAGTACGAAATCTTCGATGGAAAGTACAAGGAATTCCGTGCCGAAGGCGAGGAGTTGAGCAAGGAGCGCAAAGAATTTCGTCCGGCTTCTGGGGAACGGAAAGAGTTCAAACCCGGAGAAAGACGCGAATTCCGTCCCCGATTCAGCGGAGAGAGACGTGAATTCGGTAGCGAAAGACGCGAGTTCAACGGCGAACGCAGACCAAGAGAATTCAAGGACGGCGAAAAGCGCGAATTCCGTCCGCGTGAAAGAAGAGAGTTCAAGGATGGGGAAAGACGGGAGTTCAGACCGAGGGAAAGACGTGAATTCGGTGGAGAACGCAGAACAAGGTCGGGTGAGTCTTACCCGGAAAGCAGAAGAGAGGCGGGAAAGAAGGAAGAAGAATAACACGAACAATGACAAGGAGAATGAATGCAAAGAAAATAAGTAAGAGCATTCTTGCACTGCTGATAACAGTACCTGCTCTGCTTGCAACAAACGCTATGGCACAAGAACTGAAAAAGCCGACCCTGGAAGATCTGATTCCCGGAGGTGAGACCTACCACAAACCGGAAAACAAATCGTACCAGTGGTGGGGCGATGCCGCTTGTCTGGAACTTGGCATCGACAATATAGAAGGTACATGGGCTGTCAAAGGATTAGGTGCCAAGCCCGGAGAGAAATTCACTGCCATCACATTGGAAGAAGCCAACGCGCTGCTGGAAGAAAAAGGACTTGGAAAACTGCGTCACTTTCATGCTGCAAAGGCTGTCAACGTACCCCGAGGCGTCAATCTGGGTATTCAAGTCCAAATAGACCCACTCCTGCTGCTGAACACCGGCAAGTACCGTGCCCTCGTCGACTGGAAAAAGAAAAAAGTCATCTGGAGCCAGCCTTGCCCCGCCCAAGCCGCAAATGAGGATTGGAACGAGGTAAGCCGCCATTTGGCTTATACTATCGGCAATAATCTCTATGTGATGACCGGTGACGGGCAAACCCTGAAAGTCACCAACGAACCGGAAGGTATCGTCTGCGGACAAAGTGTGCACCGCAATGAATTCGGCATTTCAAAAGGCACTTTCTGGAATCCTGCCGGGGACCTGCTGGCCTTTTATCGAATGAACGAAAGCATGGTCACCCCCTATCCATTGGTTGACATCACGACAAGAATAGCACTGGTGGATAAAATACGCTACCCCATGGCCGGCATGCTCAGCCATCAGGTAAAGGTAGGTATCTACAATCCGGCTACTCAAAAGACCATCTACCTGGACATGGGCGACCCAAAAGACCGCTACTTCACCAACATCACCTGGGCACCGGATGGCAAAAGCCTCTATCTGATAGAGCTAAACCGAGACCAAAACCACTCCAAACTGTGCCGGTACGATGCTGAAAGCGGAAAGCTGCAACAAGTGCTCATCGAAGAGAGACATCCCAAATATGTGGAGCCGCAATCTCCCATTCTATTCCTGCCATGGGACAGCCACAAGTTCATCTATCAAAGCCAGCGTGACGGCTTCAACCATCTGTACCTATACAATACGGAAGGGGAACTGCTGAAGCAACTCACCTCCGGCCCCTGGCTTGTACAAGACATCGTAGGTTTTAACCGGAACACGAAAGAGCTCATCATCAAGAGTACGGAAATCTCTCCTTTGCAGAGCAACCTTTACGCTGTCAACCTGAAGAATGGCAAACGCAGCTTGATAGGAGACCCAACCGGCATGCACTCGGCACAAATCTCCGGTTTCATGGGAACTTACCTCATCGACAATGCCTCTTCGCCCACTTGCCCCCGTATCATAAAACTGATGTCCACCAACCCGAAAAAACAACGGGAACACACACTGCTGACAGCCAAGAACCCCTACGAAGGCTTTGAAATGCCCAGCATAGAAGTAGGCACCATCAAAGCCGCCGACGGCAAGACAGACTTGTACTACCGCCTGATAAAGCCTGCCGACTTCGACCCGGCAAAGAAGTATCCCGCCATCGTCTACGTATACGGCGGCCCGCACGCCCAGATGATAACGAACGGCTGGATGAACGATGCCCGCGGCTGGGACATCTACATGGCAAACAAAGGCTACATCATGTTCAGCCTCGACAACCGTGGCAGCAGCAACCGTGGACTGGAGTTTGAAAACGCCACCTTCCGCCAGCTGGGCATCGAAGAGGGCAAAGACCAGGTGAAGGGCGTAGAATTCCTGAAAAGCCAGCCTTATGTGGACGGAGAGCGTATCGGCGTGCACGGCTGGAGCTTCGGAGGACACATGACTACGGCGCTGATGCTGCGCTATCCCGAAATTTTCAAGGTAGGCGTTGCCGGCGGACCGGTTATCGACTGGGGATACTACGAGATAATGTACGGTGAGCGCTATATGGACACTCCGCAAGCGAACCCGGAAGGCTACAAGCAGACAAATCTGAAAAACCTTGCCGGTAACTTGAAAGGACATCTGCTCATCATACACGACGACCACGACGACACCTGCGTGCCGCAGCACACCCTTTCATTCATGAAGGCGTGCGTGGATGCCCGTACCTATCCCGATTTGTTTATCTATCCCACGCACAAGCACAACGTCCTGGGACGCGACCGTGTGCATCTGCACGAGAAGATAACAAGATATTTTGAAGAATATCTTTAATGTACAATGTACCATATACAATGTACAATTTGCTATGCAGTGCGGGCGTGCAAATAGGGAGTAGATGGTAGAAGAAAGAAGAGAATAAAAGAGAGAATAAATCATTAAGTATAACAATCTGTACAACTTACCTGATGCCCCACAGCACAGACAAATTGTACATTGTAAATTGTAAATGAACCCATGAAAGTATTATTATTAGGCTCCGGTGGCCGCGAACACGCTCTGGCATGGAAGATTGCCCAAAGCCCGAAAGTAGAGAAACTATATATTGCGCCCGGCAATGCAGGTACAAGCGAAGCAGGCGAGAATGTGAACCTGAAGGCGACAGACTTTCCCACACTCAAGGCCTTTGCCCTTGAGAAAGAAATCGACATGATTGTTGTGGGTCCCGAAGACCCGTTGGTACAAGGCATCTTCGACAGCTTCAAGGAAGACCCTGCCACCTGCCATATCGACATCATCGGCCCCACCGCCAAAGGTGCTACACTGGAAGGTAGCAAGGAATTTGCCAAAGGCTTCATGATGCGCCACAACATCCCCACTGCCCGCTACAAGAGCATCACCGCCGACAACTTGCAGGAGGGACTCGACTTCCTCGCTTCCCTCGAAGCGCCTTACGTACTGAAGGCCGACGGACTGTGTGCAGGCAAGGGCGTGCTGATTCTCCCCACACTGGAAGAAGCTCAGAAAGAGCTGAAGGAAATGCTGGACGGCATGTTCGGCGATGCCAGCGCCACGGTAGTCATTGAAGAGTTCCTCAGCGGCATCGAATGTTCCGTATTCGTGATGACAGACGGCCGCCACTATAAGGTATTGCCCGTAGCCAAAGATTACAAGCGTATCGGCGAAGGCGACAAAGGCCTCAACACCGGCGGTATGGGCAGCGTTACTCCCGTACCTTTTGCCGACGAAACATTTATGGAAAAAGTACGCACCCGCATCATCGAACCTACCGTAAACGGTCTGCTGGAAGAAGAAATCGGCTACCAAGGCTTCATCTTCCTGGGACTTATCAACGTGAAGGGCGAACCGATGGTAATTGAATACAACGTCCGCATGGGCGACCCCGAAACCGAAAGTGTAATGCTGCGTATCAAGAGCGACCTGGTAGACCTACTCGAAGGCGTTGCCCAGGGCGACCTCGACCAGCGTACACTGGAATTCGACCCTCGCACAGCCGCTTGCGTCATGCTGGTGAGCGGAGGATATCCGGAAGCCTACGAAAAGGGCAAGGTGATGACCGGATTCGAGAAGGCTGCCGAAACGGACAGCATCCTCTTCCATGCCGGAACAGCCACCAAAGACGGACAGACCGTAACTGCCGGTGGCCGTGTCATCGCCGTCTGCTCCTATGGTGAAACAAAGGAAGAAGCCTTGCAGAAGAGCTACCGCGTGGCCGACATGATAAACTTCGAGAAGAAATATTTCCGTCGCGACATCGGATTTGACTTATAAATGAGAACGAAGAGATTCCAGAACCGGATAACGGCAGGGCGGTTCACACTACCCACCGCTATCCTGATTTCAGTATCCTGCTGGATACTGACCGCTGTTCTGTTGCCCGAGACGGAGACACAGCAAAGCGGATATTCCCTTTGGGAAACATTCTGCGACTTCTGCATCCCCACCTGGGCAAACCGTCTCTTCAGCTTTATTCTGTATGCCGTCATCGGGTATTTCCTGATACAGCTCAACAATACGTTCGCCATCATCCGGATGCGGGCATCGGTACAGACTTCTGTCTACTTCCTGCTGATATCCGTCTGCCCCAGCCTGCACATGCTGTATGCGGGAGACTTGGCATCCGCCTCCTTCCTGGTGGCACTGTTTTTCCTCTTCAGGAGCTACCAGCAGGCACGGCCCACAGGCAGTCTCTTCCACGCCTTTGTCTTCATCGGACTGGGCAGCCTGCTTTTTCCGCAGCTCATGCTGTTTGTCCCCATCTTCTGGATAGGTGCCTACAACTTCCAGTCTCTCCAACCCAAAAGTTTCTTCGCCTCCTTGGTAGGATGGAGCGTACCCTACTGGCTGTTGCTGGGACACGCCCTCTACTACGGGCAAATGGAACTCTTCTGCCAGCCCTTCCGCGAGCTGGTGACCTTCGCTCCCATCCGGTTCGACTATCAGCCGTGGGAACTCGCCACCCTCGGATATCTCCTTGTTCTGTTCATCGTCAGCGCGGCACACTGTCTCATTGCCGGCTATGAAGACAAGATACGCACCCGGAGCTATCTACACTTCCTCATCCTGCTGAATTTCTGCATCTTTGTCTATATCGGACTGCAACCGGTATTGAGTGTCCACCTGATGTCCTTTCTGCTCATCGGTGTCAGCATCCTGGCGGGACACTTGTTTGTACTGACAAATAGCCGCAGTTCCAATATATTCTTCATTTGTGCATTTATCGGATTATTCATTCTATTAGGATTCAACATATGGACGCTTTTGTAGATACACTCGTACAGCTGCTGATTGACTGGGGATATGTCGGTCTGTTCATCTCTGCCCTATTGGCAGGAAGCATCATTCCGTTCAGTTCCGAGATAGTGATGGTAGCACTGGTCAAGGTCGGTCTGAGCCCGGCACTGTGCGTACTCTCCGCCACCTTGGGAAATACGCTGGGAGGCATGACGTGCTACTACATGGGACGTCTGGGACGTATAGACTGGATTGAGAAATATTTCAAGGTAAAAAGGGAAAAGATAGAACGGATGCAGCATTTCCTCCAAGGGAAAGGGGCACTGATGGCTTTCTTCGCCTTTCTGCCTTGTGGGAGAGGCCATAGCCATTGCACTGGGCTTCATGCGCAGTAATCTGATGCTGACCACCACGTCCATGTTTGCAGGGAAATTGGTGCGCTACATAGCTATGCTGTGGGCACTGCAAGGAGCCATTTCGATGATGAATTATTGACATGTAGTGAGTTTGAGCAATAGATGTATAGATACAACGCGTTGGATGTATAGATGCAACGTGCTGGATGTATAGATGCAGCACGCTGGATATATAGGCGCAACAACACGCTGAATCACAGAGAATTAAACTAAATAAAAACATTCAACAAAAGCAGAAGTGATGCAACGAATCATAGAGAAGACGGAAGACGGAAGTGCGACACTGTTTGTACCGGAACTGAATGAACATTATCATTCGGTAAAGGGGGCACGTACAGAGTCACAGCACATCTTCATCGACATGGGACTGAAAGCATCCGCTACTGCCCGCCCGCATATCCTTGAAATCGGTTTCGGCACCGGACTGAATGCCCTGCTTACACTGGAAACTGCCGAAAAGGAAAAGAGACCTGTGCACTATATCGGTATTGAACTCTATCCGCTTGCATGGCCGGAGGTGGATGCGCTAAAATATAGCGACAATCCTCTGTTCGAGGAACTGCATCGGGCTGCGTGGGAAGAAGAAGTTGCCATAACTCCTTATTTCACACTGAGAAAAGTGCGGGCAGATGTCGAAACAATAAGCATTGACAGTTTGTTAATGATTAATAAATCTCCGTTCGACGTTGTCTACTTCGATGCTTTTGCACCCGAAAAGCAACCGGGAATGTGGGAGGAAAAAGTCTTCCGGAATATCCATGCCGCCATGAGCACCGATGGCGTGCTGACCACCTACTGCGCCAAAGGAGTAGTACGCCGCATGCTGCAAGCCGTAGGATTCAAGGTAGAGCGTCTCCCAGGTCCCCCCCGGAGGGAAACGGGAGATACTGAGGGGAAGGAAGAAGTGATAAGTGATGAGTGATGCAACACACTGCCACAGCGCAGCCAAATTGTAAATTGTAAATAGTAAATTGTAAATGAAAAAGTTTTGTTTTTTACTCCTCATAGCCACCTTGCTCTTCTCGTGCAAGCAAGGAGGCCAACAGAACAAGAAGAATGACGATAAACCCGTGATTACCGTCACCATCGAGCCGCTGCGGTATTTCACCGAAGCCATTGCCGGCGATGAATTCACCGTCGTCAGCATGGTGCCCAAAGGTTCAAGTCCGGAAACCTACGACCCCACTCCCCAGCAGCTTGTCGACCTTGCCCAAAGCAAGGCCTATTTCCGCATCGGCTACATCGGTTTCGAGCAGACATGGACGGAAAAACTGACGGACAATGCTCCCCACCTGCAATTCTTCGATATGTCCGAGAATGTGGAACTTATTCTGGACGATACCCATGCACATCATCATAAAGACGGGCATGTACACGAAGGCCATACGCACGCCGGTGGTGTGGAACCCCACATCTGGAATTCCACCATCAACGCCCAAATCATTGCCGGAAATATTCTGAATGCACTCTGCGCCATAGACAAAGCCAATGAAAACGCCTACATGGAACGTTACAACGCACTCATCCGGCGGATAGAGCATACAGACAGCCTCATCTGCCAGATGCTTTCCAGCCCGAATGCCGACCGTGCCTTCATGATTTATCATCCGGCACTTTCCTACTTTGCCCGCGACTACAACCTGCACCAGATTCCTATCGAAGCCGGTGGAAAGGAACCCTCTCCCACCCATCTGAAGAACCTGATAAACTCCTGCAAGAAGGAGAAGGTACGCGTCATCTTTGTACAGCCGGAATTCGACCGCCGCAATGCCGACCTTATCGCCCAGCAGACCGGAACCCGGGTGGTGGCTATCAATCCCCTCTCATACGACTGGGAGGAGGAGATGATGAATACGGCCCAAGCACTGCTCACCCCTCGTTCCCCTAAAGGAGAAGGAGAATAAAGAAAAAAACATGCTCGCATCTCCTATTATAGAAATAAAGAACCTCAGTGCCGGATACGATAACCGGACTGTGTTGCACGATGTAAACCTGACTATCTACGAACGTGATTTTCTGGGTATCATCGGCCCCAACGGTGGAGGAAAGACCACACTTATCAAGTGCATCCTGGGACTGCTGAAGCCCACTGCCGGAGAGATACTTTATCATACCGATTCCCCGTCACCCGAAGTAGCCGGTTCTCAATGCCTACCCCTCAACACTCGATTATCCATGGGGTATCTGCCCCAGTACAGCAGCATCGACCGGAAGTTTCCCATTACAGTAGAAGAAGTCATCCTTTCAGGCCTCAGCAGCCAAAAGCCACTTGCTTCGCGCTTCAATACCCGACACCGGGAAAAGGCCCGCCATGTGATAGCCCGCATGGGACTGGAAGGCATGGAACAACGCGCCATAGGTGCCTTGAGCGGCGGACAGTTGCAACGCTATCTTTATACCTACTGTTGTTTATACTGTTTAGTGATTCCCCCCGTTTCACTAAAAGGGCATAAGATAAAGTAAATCACCTTTCTGTTACTTAATATTTCTTACTTTCTGCCTCATTATCCTTACAAATCACTATCTTTGCGCCCACGTAATCTGTTTTTTAACGAAAAATCTAGATAGTGCTAATGAAACAGTACAGAACTATAAACAACCTCGTGGGTTGGATTACATTCATCATTGCGGCAACGGTCTACTGCCTGACAATAGAACCGACCGCAAGTTTTTGGGACTGTCCCGAGTTTATAACTACCGGTTATAAACTGGAAGTAGGACACCCGCCCGGCGCACCTTTCTTCATGCTGGTAGCGAACCCTGTTCTCAATTCGCCTCCGATGTAACCACCGTAGCGAAGATGGTAAACTACATGAGCGCACTGATGAGCGGTGCCTGTATCCTGTTCCTTTTTCTGGAGCATCACCCATCTGGTACGCAAACTGGTAATCACCGACGAGAACAACATCACGAAAGGACAACTTATCACTGTCATGGTAGTGGACTGGTCGGCGCACTGGTCTACACCTTCAGCGACACCTTCTGGTTCTCTGCCGTAGAAGGCGAAGTATATGCTTTCTCCTCCCTCTTTACAGCCGTTGTATTCTGGCTGATTCTGAAATGGGAAGATGTGGCCAACCAGCCTCACAGCGACCGCTGGCTAATCCTGATCGCTTATCTGACCGGACTGAGTATCGGTGTTCACTTGCTGAACCTCCTCTGTCTGCCGGCAATCGTATTGGTGTACTACTACAAGAAAACTCGAACGCCAATGCAAAAAGGCTCTCTGCTCGCTCTTTTCGCCGGGATCCGTAGCAGAAATTGCTTTATGGTATCGTGCCCGGTATCGTTAAAGTCGGCGGCTGGTTCGAACTGCTGTCAACGGATGGGCTTGTCGTCAATACCGGCGATCATTGTCTATATCATTCTGCTCGCCGCCAGCATTATCTGGGGTGTATAAGCTATACCGAAAGAGCCGTGCACGTATGGCCATCTCTTTCATTCTGACCATCGCCCTGTTAGGAATCCCGTTCTACGGACACGGAGTGAGCAGCATCCTTATCGGTGTCGTAGTGATCGCAATTCTTGGACTCTATCTGTTTGCTGCAAAAACCTCAATAAAATACCAGATTTCGCCCGTGTATGAACACCGCACTGCTCTGCACAATGATGATCGTGATAGGATACTCCTCGTATGCGCTTATCGTAATCCGTTCTACCGCCATACTCCGATGGATCAGAACTCTCGGAAGATATCTTCACGCTGGGCGAATATTTAGGACGTGAACAGTATGGTACCGTCCCCGTTATTCTACGGTCAGGCTTACTCTCGAAAGGTGGCCTGGAGGTGAAGGGCGGATACTGCATCCTGCCAGGGCAGACGGGCACAACCAAATACGTCATAAAGAAAAACATCGCGGACGAAAAAGATTCATACGAATATGCACAGAATATGTTTTTCCCGCGTATGTACAGCTCGTCACACACGCACCACTCTACAAGCAATGGGTAGACATCAAAGGACACGACGTTCCTTACGACCAGTGCGGAAATGGTAATGGTGAACATGCCTAACCAATGGGAAAATATCAAATTCTTCTTCTCCTACCAGTTGAACTTCATGTACTGGCGTTATTTCATGTGGAACTTTGCCGGACGGCAGAACGACATACAGGGTAGCGGAGAAATTGAACACGGCAACTGGATCACCGGTATTCCGTTTATCGACAACTTGCTGGTAGGTAATCAGGAACTGCTTCCGCAGGATCTCAAAAACAATAAAGGACACAATGTATTCTACTGTCTGCCGCTGATTCTCGGCTTAATCGGACTCTTCTGGCAGGCTTATCATAGCCAGAAAAGGGTATCCAGCAATTCTGGGTGGTCTTCTTCCTGTTCTTCATGACAGGTATCGCCATCGTGCTCTACCTCAACCAAACCCCTGCACAGCCCCGTGAACGAGATTACGCGTATGCCGGTTCGTTCTACGCCTTTGCCATCTGGGTAGGTATGGGAGTGGCAGGTATCATCCGTATGCTGCGAGAATACTGTAAGATGGGAACTTCCGGCAGCCGTATTGGCTTCAGTGCTCTGTTTGTTCGTCCCCATCCAGATGGCGGGACAGACTTGGGATGACCACGACCGTAGCGGACGCTTCGTTGCCCGCGACTTCGGACAGAACTACCTGATGACCTTACAGGAAAAGGAAATCCGATTATCTATACCAATGGTGATAATGATACTTTCCCATTGTGGTACAACCAGGAAACGGAAGGCTTCCGTACAGATGCCCGCACCTGTAACCTAAGTTACTGCAAACAGACTGGTATATCGACCAAATGAAACGTCCGGCCTACGATTCCCCTTCGCTTCCTATCACTTGGGACCGTGTGGAATATGTAGAAGGACAAAATGAATATATTCTATCCGTACGGAAATGAAGGCTTTCATCGACAGCTATTTCAAACAGGCAAACGAACTGGCTGCACAGGGAGACACTACCATATTATCACTCGTTCACTCCATTTTGGTGAGAATCCATACGAATTGAAGGAAATCATCAACCGTTGGATGCTCGGTAAGAACGACCAGTTGAAAAGAGCTTCTCAAAAAGACTGGAAAAGATATCCAACTGCCGCTTATCCCTACGGACAGCATCGTAATGAAGGTGGACAAAGAAGCCGTACGCCGCTCCGGCATGAAGATACCGGAAGCTCTGGGCGACTCTATCCCCGAATACATGACAATCACCCTTAGAGACGCCAACGGCAACCCGAAACGCGCCCTCTACAAGAGTGAACTGATGATGCTCGAAATGCTTGCCAATGCCAACTGGGAACGTCCTATCTATATGGCAATCACCGTAGGAAGCGAAAACCATCTGGGCATGGGCAACCACTTTATGCAGGAAGGTCTTGCCTACCGTTTCACACCATTCGATACGGACAAACTGGACAGCAAGATAGACAGCGAAAAGATGTATGACAACCTGATGAACAAGTTCAAGTTCGGCGGTATCGACAAACCGGGTATCTATATCGAGGAGAACGTGATGCGTATGTGCTACACGCACCGCCGTATCTTCACGCAACTTGTAGGCCAACTTATCAAAGAAGGCAAGAAGGATAAGGCACTCGCCGCACTCGACTACGCCGAAAAGATGATTCCGTCATACAACGTACCGTACGACTGGGCAAACGGCGCCTTCCAAATGGCAGAATCTTATTACCAGCTGGGACAGAACGAGAAAGCCAACAAGATCATCGACGAGCTTGCCAACAAATCGCTCGAATACATGATCTGGTATCTTAGCCTGAACGATAACCAGCTTGCCATCGCCGGCGAAAACTTCGTGTACAACGCCAGCTTGCTTGACGCCGAAGTCCGCTTAATGGAAAAATACAAATCAGAAGAACTCGAAACATTACTCCACGCAACTCGACCAACTTTATAACGAGTACGTGACAAGAATGAAAGGGAAATAAATAGTAAGTATTAAGTATCAGGGTATTAAGTATTACCATAGGCTTCCGACATGTTTTTCCGCATGGATAATACTTAATACTTATTACTTAATACTTGTTTAACACAGACTCTCATGTTTATAGAACAACCACCTGGCTTTTCCGGGCGTTGTATCCACAAGCTATCTTCCGGATGGATCCGAATGAACGGGCAGTCTATCTGACTTTTGACGACGGCCCCATCCCTGAAGTAACTCCCTGGGTACTGGAAGTATTGGAAAAGCATCATATTAAAGCTACCTTCTTTATGGTAGGCGACAATATACGCAAGCACCCGGATGAATACCGGATGGTGGTGAACACGGACACCGCATCGGTAACCATACCTTCAACCACATCCGTGGATTTGAATATTCTAATCCGGATTACCTTGCAAACGCCAGCTTCCGTCCGCCACACGGACACATGGGATTCCGGCAGTATTATACCTTGCGCTATCATTACCGCATTATCATGTGGGATCTCGTAACTCGTGATTATAGTAAACGGATGCGCCCGGAACAGGTATTGAACAATGTGAAGCGCTATGCACGCAACGGTTCCATCATCACTTTCCATGATTCGCTGAAGTCCTGGAATAATGGTAACCTGCAATATGCACTTCCTCGTGCCATTGAATTCCTGAAAGAGGAAGGGTATGAGTTCAAGATGTTATAGAAACAACCTTTGAAAACAGGAACTTCGAAAAAAACAGAGATTTTGAAAAAAGTCTCAATGAGCCTCAAAAGCTCCTGATAAGAAGATAAAATATAAGCCGAGGTCTTACGCCCCGGCTTTTGTAGTTTAAGGCCTGTTTCGTGCCCGAAATTGGGAGATCACTCCTCTTTCTTATAAGATGTCAGTACAAGCGCATTTCGCCCGGCAAAAAAAAAAAAGAGGGCAAAATAACCGGTATTCAAAAAGTTTCTGATTCACATTACCCTTTCCATCCGTATTTTTTTATACATTTGCAACGGTCTCTTCCGCAGAAAGCCTCCGGGTGGCGAGGGGAGAGATGTTTATATTGAGAAGACGTTTACAAGCGTTTGTCATTTATGTTCAAAACTTCGCAAACTTTGACCTATCGGAATGACTAACAGCAACAAGACGTCCTCCTGATGTGTATTTATATACATCCATTGCCTCACTTTGATAAACAAAGGGGGCTACGGGTATTGTACATAGCCTCGGCATGGGCTTTCTGCGTTGTTCGTTCCCGATAA
>VOFG01004667.1_pt1 | contig 45140 bp, 72 predicted proteins | sample 5384171 | NCBI WGS metagenome assembly VOFG01 (sample SAMN12384726, study PRJNA508395) | human gut metagenome | isolation source: healthy gut F | host: Homo sapiens
CGATCCCGATCATCGCGCCCTGCAGCAAATGCAGCACAAACTTTGCAGCTCGATCGGTCTGTCAAACTGCGACGGCACTCCGATTGCTTTCTCTACGCTTTTCTTTTTATCATCTGACCTCCTGATCCGTACAAACAATTCTTGCTGGAACGTTACAAGTTCACACGCAGCATTTCATTCGTAATATTATTTTATGGGGAAAAAGGTATAAATATGCGTTAAATCGAAAGCAGCAAAGGCATTGACATGCCGTCTGTAAACCTTTATAATAGTTCTGATCAAGGGCTAGTCAAGGTTTCGACAGGGGTCTTGCAGCTGGAGAAGCTATCCGCAGGTGATGCGTCAAATCACAAATTAAATACAAACGCTAACAACGATTAGCATACGCTGCCTAATGGCAGCTGTCCGACTTAGAGCACTCACACTTTAAGACCCGGGCATCAACTATGTGAGAAACGATGCAGGTTAAGCTTTGTCCCTGCAGGCGTATCATGAAGCTACCGAATGGATCAGGTGTCTGCTCCCGGATTCAGGAGGGAACGTGCCGGAGCAAGACCGGCGGCAAATAGACAGACTATGATAGTAGAAGGACGAGGGAATGGGGGCTTTTGGACACGGGTTCGACTCCCGTCTAGTCCACTAAAACGGAATAAAGACATCAATGGGGCGCCTCCGACATTATTCATAACAATAGAAATTGCAGAATTCTATTGTTTTTATCATATCGGAAACCTCCATTTTTATAACATCATTTTGGATATGAATTTATGAATGCTGAACTTCACTTAATCATGCTCTTCAATGTAAAGCAATCGTTGCCTTACATTGGAGATATAGTTGCGCAAAAGATTCTTTGACAGGTGTTTTTCTCTATAATTTTCGATTAGATGGCAGTTTTACAAAAAAGGCATGTGAAACTAAACAATCGTTTCCACACGCCTTTTTTATAAATAACTGTTTAAATCGCGCCGATCATGCTCAGGTAATACTGATACAGCACCAGATTGGTATCGTCCTTATAGTGCACGCCGTCCGACGCATGGACGCCGACGCTCATCAGGTAATCGTGGCTGTCCAGCCAGATAATCTGCGGAATCAGCTGTCCTTTTAAGCGGTCGTTGAACAATTTTACGCGTTCTTCCGTCATCCCATAGCTGTTTGCCCAGACCGGATTGACAGACGCATAATAAATCTGTGCGCCCCCTTGCACTCCAGACTGCCGCCCAGTAATTGACATCCTTTGCATATTTATCCGCATCGGAAAGATCGTTGACGCCCATGTTGATGACAACCCTGCTGCCTTTGCCGATGATCTTGTCCGCCTGTGGAATCCCAGTGTCGTGCAGCCATTCGTGCCGGCTTCCGTTTTTTGGCAACGACTGCTGCCGCGCAGCTGCCCAAGTTGCGCTCTACCGCATCCTTGAGCGTCACCATCCGGGAATCCCCGATGAAGACGATTCCAGCCGCCACTGTCGGCTGATTTGCGGCTGCTGCCGCGATCTGCGCCTGCTGGGCCGCCTGAGCCTGCGCTGCTGCGGCTGCCTGCGCCTGTATCGCAGCGATCTGATCCTGCGTCGCATATGCTGCTGCTTCATAGCGGACGTAGCCAATCTGGCTGCCAATCTGTACAAAATACCAGCCGGTGTTGGTCTGCCCCCATCCCCAAACGGTATTTCCCGCCGTCACGGACGTAAGCTTTTGCCGCGTTATGGTCCGGCAGCGTCCGGACAACAGCATTTTTGTCACATTCATCAGTCTCGGCGCACTGAACTGCTCCACCACAAAGCCCGGCATCTGAATCTGTACGGATGTCAGGTGTCTCTACCGCCTGCAGCGTCATCTCCGGCACGCATACCCCAAGCGCTGCCGTCAGAACTACAGCCAGAATTTTTGCCGTTTTTTATTTCTTTTTTCATGCTCCCTCTCATTTCCGCCCTGCGTGTAGGACTGGTGGTTTTTATGTCTTCTGCATTGTATATCCATCATACCAAATATCGACGAAAAGCAAAAGCGATTTTGTTGCTATAGCATAAATCTGTCCTGGAAGCTTATTCCATCTCCTGCACCATATGATAAAATACACCTTCCCCGGCTGACGTCGTCTGACGGATCGGCTCACCTTTGATCACAAACCCCGCCTTTTGATAGCAGCTGACCGCTCTTTTTATTCCATGTCCGAACCTCCAGATACAGCGGCTTTGTCCCAAACAGTTCTTTCGATATTTCACAGGCAGTTTTCGTCATCTGCTGCCCGTAGCCTTCGCTGCAGCAGTCAGGATTTACGCCGATTCCGAAAAAAGATTTCTGTTTTCTCTTCGTATAAATTTATAAAACCGACCAGCTTTGTTTCATCATAAAAAGAGTAAAAATGGTTCGCAGGATTGGCAAACCCAAAGCCTCTTTTTTTCTGTTCCTCATACGGTACGGAATTATAAACCGCATATTCACCGGGATATTTCCATTCCGTGATAAAGCATTTTTCCTTTTCGGTTGTTTTATGATAGGTAAGCATATTTTTCTCCACACTCATTTTTTTGATAGTTTCTTCTGAATCATCCACATGACAAGCAACATCAAAAGCACAATGATTAGGTAACGACGCCCGACAGCAAAATGCTCGTATACCACGGCGCAGAGTTAGACGCATACAAGCCCGGGCGGGCATAATAATCATAGCATTGATAAATACTTTGTCCCACAAATATCCCGATTGCACACCACAGAAAAATTTTCAGTATCCTGTATAACTTTTTCCATCCTGTCTCCTCCTGCCTCTCCAAAAGTGCTTTCCATCCGCATAACCTCACCACTGCCAGCATATACTATAGTAGACGGAGGTAACTGCGGTATGTTAGCCTGGATTTCTTATCTGATTTTAAAATGTAAAAGCTTTTTTAATGGCTCCCGGGGAATTGATAGATATATTCTCACAATGTATTGTTATTTCTGAAAATTTGCATTTCAAGAAAAACTGATACTCGGATGGTCAAAATTATTTTCATACTCTTCCCGTATGACTTTTCTCAGCCAAGCTTCACCTTTTTTGTATAAATTTCTCATATCGGACTATTTTTATGAGTCCTTTTTTCCTCTGCAAGCAATAGTTCCGTATACGCATCCTCAATATATTCGCAAAATCCACCTTTACATATAACCGATGAAACATATACATCCGGAATGCCGATATTTCCCTTTTCACATTTTTTCCAAATGATTACAAGAATATATGTATCCTGATACTCCCTTTATAAGTATCCGCTAACGCATTCGGATAATATTCCTCATATTGCAACCTGCCATCCTGTGTAAATCCATAAGATCCCCACTTGTGCCAGATTCCCGTATACTGAAAATTTTTCTCTTTACACGTTTTTTTCGACTGCATTGCTAAGATATACCAATACATTTTCTCTCTTGCCCGAAAAATAAATCAACGGCAAATTGTGATTGGAAATTCTCGGTTCGAGAACCTGTATCCCCTTTATTTGTGAAGCATGAAAAAAGTCATATACCCTCCCAAACTGTATGGCAAGCATCCGATGCAACTGTCTTTACAGAAAAAATTCTCCATCTGCGCACTTTGTATTTACCATTACATATTTTCCAGAAAATGGTTGCTGTACCTGTTCCAGTATTCTTTATAAATAAAATCGTCATTTCCATCCAAATTGAACGGATACATCCGAAATATCACAGAAATGTTTTCGGCTGCCATTGTTCTTCATAGGAATAGCAATAGCTCATGCCGAGCTGCGCGTCCCGCTTCTGTCACAATCCCGTTATGCCAGAATTCTTTCCGAAGCTGGCATTCCTGCCGTCCGGCACGCGCATCACATACATCTGCACTCATCTCCCACTCAGCGCGGCCGCCGCTTTCCATAACAGATCAAACAGCATATGGATTACCCAGGCAAACGCAACTGCAATTGTGGCGGCAGCCACGATCTGCACAACATTTTCCTGCTGCGGCAGCCAGTCATTGACAACGCGGTAAAACACAAACATATGGCACAGATACAGCTCCAGCGAAAAAGCTGCCCACTGCTTCCAACCACCGGATTTTCTCATGCAAAAATGCGCAGCCCTGCACCATCAGATACGTCCAGATCAGCCCTGCAAGCAGACCGCTGCGGATTTTTTCTTCCAGCGGAGGGATCACGGTATAGCCTGCCAGCTCCGTTTTGATGACAAAATACATTCCGACCGCCAGTGCCAGAAGCTGTAACGGATACAAAACCCCGCCGCCTTTAACAGCTGCCTTTCGTACTGCGCAAGCAGCATTCCAAACAAAAATGTAACATTGAAATGTACCAGAACAGCGCGCGTCCCTGCCAGATCAGCAGTCCGGAATACGCCGTCAGGCAGACCGCCATCAAAAGCATCCGCACCCACGGTCTGTCAGAAAGCCGGTAAACAACGTAAAACGCCAGATAAAAGACCAGAATATTTCGGATATACCAATACTCTGCCCCGGTCAGGAACGAAACCCATCCTGTCATTCCCGAAATTCCACCGTCATAGACCGCAATCAGTCCCACAATCAGAAGATACGGTAAATAGACAGTTTTAAAACGTTTCCACAAAAATATTCCGTTGATTCTCTTTTTTCCAACACTTTTGACCAGCCCGTAGCCGGACACTGCAAAAATAAATCCACACCGTAAACACCGAACCTGCCCAGCCCATATTCCAGCAGATCGCTGTGAAATATCTCCCCAATCCACACTGCATAATGGCTAATCAGAACCAGGAAAATGGCAATTCCGCGCAGCAGCAGGCTCTGTTCCTTCGTAAGAAAAGCTTTTTCTCTGAGTCATTGTTTTCTTCTTTCATTTATTCCTTTCAAATGCAGAAAAATTCAGGTTTTAAAATTGCAATGCTGCCCGGATCGTTTCATATAACGCCGGGTTTCCGGTCTGCAGGTTGATGCTGCCGTCCTTATTGACCAAAATCAGAAACAACACCGCTGCCTGAAAGAAAATCGCTGCCTTCAGCCAGGCGACATACAGGCCATAGACCTTTTTCTGCCGCGCCGCTTTCGCTGCCCCAAGCACTGCCACAACCGCCGCCAAAAAAGATGCCAAAGGACACGTCGCAGCCATAGCGGATCAAAATTCCCGCGCCGTGTGCATCCACACAGCCAATCACAAGCGCTGCTGCAAGGAAACGCAGCAAAACCACGTCAGTTCTTTGGAAAGTACACCGTTTTTTGAGTCTGCCGAGCAAAAAAAATCCCCCAGGGCAGCATACTGCAGGCGAAAATCCCGCCAAACCAGCTTTCCGTGACCAGTTTCCCGAGATAATCCGTCGCAATCGATGCGCTCTGCAAATACGGAAACTTTCCTTCCAGCTGCATCGGCTCGAACAGGAAATACCAGATTCCATACAAAATCCGTTCCAAATTCGTGCCACGGTGTGTCATATCGTTGCTCGTCATGCTATAGGACGCACCAAAATCAAAGGGGAGCCAAAACCGCAGCGCATTATACGCCATCAGTCCGGCCGCAATCAGTACATAAGGCACAACAAGCGCAGCTGTCTGTCTCCAGCCCTTCTTTGAAAACAGCTCTCTTTTTACAAAGACCCTCTCCCAGAACAAAACAACCGCCAGTGCTGCAAACAGGATAAACTGGGGCCGGCATCCTGCCGTGAGAGCCATACAGAAAGAGCCAAACGCATACAGCCCCACCGCTTTTTTCGGACGATTCAGCCCTGCCAGATACAGCCAAAGTCCCCCTGTTGCAAACATCGCGGACGCAACAATCGGCACATGGTAAAGATCCGGTCGAATTAACAGATAAAACATCGAATAGCTTCCGACGAGCATCCCGGTGTCCTACCGCCCACAGATAAAAAGGGCTGCTCCTTAAAATACCGTTTCATCAGTTCATAGACAAACCCAGCCGCCGAAATGATAAATCCTGCAAAAAGACAAATACCGCCACATAGTTTTGCAGCGCGCCCCCGTCAGCAGATAATAGGGCAAATACAATAGCAGCACCGGGACAATCCCGAAATACACATAATATTTCCCATTGTGATAGGCATAATCCGCCCGATAGCCGATTCCCGCCGCCTGCAGTGCGATGGTATCATAGGGATTTTTCATTGCTAAAAGCGCTTCTTCTGCATCCCCGACACTGACCTTCCCCTCCGAAAGTGCTTCCGCCAGCTCCTGGTACTGTGCGTGATGCACTGCCAAGTTCTGTCGACATGCCGGATTGATGCGGACGAAGAAAAATGCCCCCTGCCAGCAATATTGAAGTAAACCCCAATACGACTACCAACCGCTTTTGCCGACCGCGTGTGTCCTGCGCGTCAAAGCTGATCTGATGCAGCCTGCTGTCTTTTTTTTCAGCAAAAGCATTCCAAACACAGCCGCCCACAAAACCACAAAGCGTCCCGCCCGAAAGCGGAATGGAATCGTTCCATTTGCAGACAAACCATGATATTTTACAACCAGCTCGCCATAGCTTCCTGCGGCAACCTTTCCAGAGGCGTCCGCCATCTGGATGCGGATATAGAAATCCGACACCTTTCCATACGGATACACCTTTAAATACCGATTTTCCGGAACCGCCTGCAGCAAAATTCGCCCGTCCCCAGGCTATAAGGATAGCTGTTTCCCTCGTCCCGTGCAAATACCTCTGCCAGAACAGGCTGATTGTACAAAAAATCCAGATTCAAAAAATCCGTTGCAGCGAGCCTTTATAATTTTTTACCCGCAGCGTCAGGCTGCCGTCCGGGACGTGCAGATAGCCCGCGTCATCCAGATAGCTGCCGTCAAGCAGGTACAGTGCGCTGCCGCCTTCCGTTGTCTGATCGCCTGACGTTGCCGCAGCGCCGCTCGCCACGTCCTGATCCAGCTCCTCGATCGCCGTATAACCCGCGAGAATTTCCGTCCGCGCAGTCAGATCCTCTGTTTTTTTGTCACCGTCGTCCAGAACGAGAACTGACACGGTATCAGTTCCAGTAAAAGGGCCGCCAGCAATGCTGCAGCCGCCTTTTTTATCCATTCAGAGCGCATCTTGCATCTCCCTGCTTTCTGATTTTTCTCCTGCCTGCCATACAAATATCCCATATGTCATAAAACAGGTTTTTGTTTCAGTGTAGCATAAAAAAAGAAAGTGAAAAGCTCTGCATTTTTCATGCAGAGCTTTTCACTTTCTTATGAGGGGGAGATAGTGAGTTGTTCTACTATCTGAAATCTATGATACCCGAAAATTGTGAGCATTTTGTGTACAGTTTCTAAAAAGCTTCTTAAAAGTTATAAACTGCGTCTAAAATCCATTTCGCACTGTCAAAAATATCAGCTTTTCGCCACCACGCGGCGCTGTTACCGGTACTGCTGCATCACAAGCTGCAGCTTCGTATTTCCCTGCCAGGTATTGACGCCCGGATAATACACGACATCAAAATACAGAGGACTGCCTTTCCCGCTGTACAATCCGTCCAGCGCAGTCTGTCCGTATTTTTCCGCCGCATAGGCTTCGAAATTGTCCTTTCCGCCAAAATACATCATTTCCCAGCGTTTTTGCTCGCTGTCCTCCACCGTAAAGCGAAGCACATTTCCTGCTTTGCCGAGTGCACGAGCCGAAACAAACTTCAGATCTCTTTTGTGCAAATACCGGCTTCGAATTGCCTGTTCCAAAAGGGGCTCCAGCAATTCCAGCTCCTCCACCAGCCTAAACGATACATAAGATACCGGCATTGGAACATCGATATGAATTTTTTCCTGCAGATCATCCTCCGTCAGCGTACAGATTTCATTGATTTTCTGACGGAACGGCTCCACATCCTCTTCCCGCATGGAAAGTCCCGCCGCCATCTTATGCCCGCCATATTTGGTGAAAAAGCTGCTGCATTTCGTCATTTCTTCATACATATGATACCCTTCGATGGAACGCGCGCTGCCTTTTACGCCCTCTTCGCCTCGGGTCAGCACAAAGGTCGGGCGATAATAGCGTTCCCGGATTCTTCCTGCGATGATACCGGCGATGCTCTCATGGCAGTCCGGCAGGAAAACAACCAGAACACGGTCGTCCTTTAAGGGCCGGATTCGATCATCTCTACCGCTATTTTGACATATTCCTCTGTCATTTCTTTCCGGCTGTCGTTTAACTGCTTCAAAAATGCTGCCTGCGCTACCGCAGCTTCTCTTGTTTTGCTGTCCAAAAGCTCCATCGCGCGCTGCGCGCTGTCCAAACGCCCGGAGGCGTTCAGGCACGGACCCAGCACAAAGCCGATATGAAATGCCCCCAGCTTTCCATCCTGCCAGGGTAAAATCTGGTTGACCTCCATCAGCGCATGCAATCCAACATTCTGCGTCTGTTTCATCAGCTCCAGCCCGTGCCGCACCAAAATTCGGTTTTCCTCCCGCAACGGCATAACGTCGCAAATCGTTGCAAACGCCGCAAATTCCAGCAGTTCATCCAACAGGCTTCTTTTTCCGGATGTCAAATCTGTTGAAATCCCGTCAAAGCCGAACTCTGCAAATAAAAGCTGCATCAGTTTAAATGCAACGACCGCACCACAGATCTCCTGGAACGGATAAGTGTCTCCCGGCTGCTTCGGGTCGATGACCACATCCGCAGGCGGAATTTTATACCGCCGTCTGGACCTCTCTCCTGTTTCGGATCCGGCTCTGCAAGGGGCTCTTCCTCATATGGAATTTCATGGTGATCCGTAACAATCACAGTCATTCCGTATTTTTTGCCTGCTCGATCTGTGCATACGCTGCCATGCCGTTATCGCAGGTCAGAATCGTATCGATCCCATCTGCGTAAGCTTCGTCTACCAGATGTTCGTTTAAACCATAACCATCCTTCATGCGGTGTGGAATCATCGTATCCACCACCGCGCCGCAGGCTTCCAGACCGCGCTTCAAGATATAAGAAGAACAGATGCCGTCCGCATCATAATCTCCGATGACGCGAATCGGCATCTGTCCTTTGATTTTATCCTTCAGCAGCAGCACCGCCTCACGGCTTCCTTTTAAAAAATGCCGGATCATACAGATCCCGGATCGTGCCGTGGAGATATTTTTCAATTGCTTCATCTCCTTCGATGTCCCGGTTTCGTATGACGCGGGCCAGCACCGGGCTGATGAAAAACCTCTGCCCGATGCCATTAAAATCCGCCTTTTTGCGGCAACGTACCATTTTGCCATTATTTTGCTGCCTTTTTATTCTTCTCTGCTTTCTTTCCGCCTACTCTGGTGCGCAGCAGATACCAGAACGCGCTCGCCAGGCAGATGGAGGAATAAGTACCGCATGCAATGCCGACCATCAGGGGCAGTGCAAACTCTTTGATACTGGACACGCCCAGGATGTACAGCACTGCAACCATAATAAAGGTCGTCAGGGATGTGAAAATACTTCTGGACAGTGTCTGGGAAATACTGCGGTTTACAATCGCCGCAAGCTCCTCCTTTGTCTTATAAGGGTCATGTTCTCACGGATACGGTCGAAGATAACGATGGTCGCATTGATCGAATAACCGACAATCGTCAGCATGCATGCAATGAAAGTATTGCCGACAGAAACTCTTGCCGCCGCATAGAACGCAAGTACAACCAGTACGTCGTGTACCAGTGCTGCTACGCTGCTGGCACCGAATCTGACATCCTTGAAGCGGACCATACATACAGAAGCATCAACACGGTAGATACCACAACCGCAGATACTGCGCCGGTACGCATTCAGAGCTGATGGTAGAGCTGATGGTCTCTGCTGTGATCTTTTCGGATCTACCCAAATTCCTCTTCCAGTCTGGAATTTAATTCTTTCTCTGGGGAAACATCCAGCGTTGCAGACTTGAAAAATAACCTGATTGAGCCCTGCACCTTCTGGGTCTGTACGTTTGCATCCTTGCTGATTTCCTCGATGATCGGAACGACCTTTTCATCCAGCTCTTCGATGCTCATATCTTCGTTAAACTCTACATTAGTAGAAGTACCGCCCTTGAACTCAGGCTGTAGTTTAATGCATCGCCGCCATTGCCCTTATTGCACGCCCATCGTCACAAAGCCCGCAATGATGACAACTGCAGACAGGATGAAGAAAAATCTTCTTTTTGCCTCAGGAAATCGATTACCTTTGTCTCTTTTGCACGGCCATAGAATTTCTCATTGCGGATACCCATCGCATAAAATGCGTTCAGGATCAGCTTGGTTACAACCAGCGCAGTAAACAGGAAACGACGATACCGAGCGCCAGGGTCTGGGCAAAAGGCCCTTGACGGTACCGGCCATAAAAGTACAGCACTACCGCTGCGATCAGCGTCGTTACGTTGCCGTCGATAATCGCGGACAGCGCTTTCTTAAAACCAATCTGAATCGCAGATTTTACAGTTTTGCCAGTTGCGATTTCTTCCCGGATTCTGGCGAAAATAATAACGTTTGCATCGACCGCCATACCGATCGACAGGATGATACCTGCGATACCGGACAGAGTCAGGGTAACATCAAAGCCATTGAGCAGCAGAACAACCAGCACCGTGTAAATGCACAGTGCGATGGAGCTTGCAACACCGGGAATCCAGTAAACAGCGATCATGAAAACAATAACAATCGCAAGACCAATTGCACCGGCAATCAGGCTCGTACGGACCGCTGCAGATCCGAGCTGTGCGCCTACTACGTTGGAACGCAGCTCCTCCAGCTCCAGCTTCAAACCGCCGATACGGATGGTAGAAGCGAGGTTTTCCGCCTCTTCAAAGGAACTCATGCCATTGATGACTGCCTTACCGTCTGTGATTTCTGCCTGTACAGACGGTGCGCTGATCACCTGATTGTCATAAACGATGTAAATAACATCATGGTTCGGATATGCTGCCTTTGTCGCATCCGCGAACTTTTTGGTTCCATCTGCAGTCATAGTCAAAGATACAACCGGCTCCTGATTATTCATGCTATTGGTCTGATAGGCTGCCTGTGCATCTGCTACATCCGTACCGCTTAATACTTCCTTACCGTCCTTGTCCAGGAAGGTTAAGGAACCGGGCTTACCAGTTCTTCCAGAATCGCATTTGCGTCAGTTACTCCGGGAATTTCAATATTGATCCGGTCGGAGCCCTCCTGATATACCTGCGCCTCTGTGGAATAATTGTCTACACGCTGCTGGAGCTTATATATGGTATCTGCCATATCCTCCGAGCTGGGTGCTTCGTCTCCCACCACCTGATAGGTGATGCTTACGCCGCCTGCCAGATCAAGTCCCTGCTTAATGTTTGCAGCGGGCCTGTCTTTGCGCTATCCAGTCCGAATACCGCAGTCCAGGTCCTGCCAGCAGAAACGCGATCACACAGACAAGTGTAATGATGCCTTTCTTCTTGCTCATTTTGCGTACTCCTTATTCTTCTTCGTCGGCCAGTGCCGCTTTTTATCATAATCGCGCATTCCACGCGCTTTTTCTGAAGCTCACAGCCAAGCTCGTAAACGTCGTCGATCTTTCCGTGACAATTATAGGAATTGGCAGCACAGCCACCGCTGCAGTAAAACTTTGCAAAACAGCTTCTGCACTTTTCTTTGGCGTAAACATTACAGCATTTGAACTCGTCCACGATGTCAGGACGCACAATGCCTTCGTCCACGTTGCCCATCAGGAACTTCTCGTTGCCGACGAACTGATGGCAGGGATAAAAATCGCCCCAGGGTGTTACCGCCAGATACTCTGTACCCGAGCCGCAGCCGGAAAGGCGCTTTGCCACACACGGGCCGCCGCTTAAATCGATCATAAAGTGGAAGAAATTGACGCCTCTGCCCTCTTTCTGACGCTTTAACAGCTCGACTGCCAGCTTGTCATATTCCTCAAGCAGCTGCGGAACATCTTCCGGACGCAGCGCATAGGGCTCTTTGGGATCTGTCACAACCGGCTCTACCGAGATCTGCTCAAAGCCAAGGTCTGCCAGATGCTTGACATCCTCGGAAAAATCCAGATTATTATGCGTAAAAGGTACCGCGTACATAATAATTGGTCTGATGACGGCTTTCTGCCAGCTTCTGGAACTTCGGTACAATCAGATCATAGCTGCCCTGCCCACCCCTAAACGGGCGCATTCTGTCATGTACCTCTTTCCGACCGTCGATGCTCAAAACGACATTGCTCATCTCTTTATTCAGAAATTCCATAATTTCATCATTTAAAAGCACACCGTTGGTCGTCAGGGTAAAGCGGAATTTTTTGTTATGAGGCTCCTCCAGGCTTCTGCCATATGCAACCAGATCCTTAACAACCTGCCAGTTCATCAGCGGTTCTCCGCCGAAAAAGTCTACCTCAAGATTTACTCTGCTGCCGGAGTTGGCTACCAGGAAATCCAGCGCCTTCTTGCCGACTTCAAAGCTCATCAGCGCTCTTCTGCCATGATATTCGCCCTCTTCTGCAAAGCAGTACTGACAGGCGAGGTTACAGTCATGGGCAATGTGCAGGCACAATGCCTTGACTACAGTCTGGCGCTGTTTGAAATTGCCGATATATTTTTCATAGATGTCTTCTGTAAACAGGACATTATCCTGCGCCAGCTCCAGAATCTCCTCTACCGCCTCACGCACCTCGTCGTGCCTGTAGGTCAGCTTCTGACAGGCTTCCACTGCCGCTGTCACGGTATCCACATCCCGAATGCCGCCGGAAACAAGCTGTTCCGCCAGAGGGATTACATCATAAACCACATCGTCTACAATATGCACGCTGCCGCTGTTGACGTCCATAACGATATTGTAGCCGTTGTTCTTATACTGGTGTATCACTTTCCAAAATCCTTTCGTTTCTCGTATTCCTCTTAAACGCATAATAAGCAGCGATATGCATCGCTGCTTATATCTCGTCGCGTCGTCTGCTTATTTCATCTTCTCGCAGCTCTGATTGCCAACCGTGCAGGATGTCTTACATGCGGACTGGCAGGATGTCTGACACTCGCCGCATCCGCCCTTCTTCATGGATTCCTTCAGGTTTCTTGTTGTTAATGTCTTGATGTGCTTCATCTCACATAACCTCCTTATGTGTCACGCCAAAAAGGCGCCGTCTTTTCGAAATTTAATTTATTATAGCATAGATTCTTCTATAGGGAAGTGTTTTTTTTAAATGAGCTGCAAAGCGGCAGAACTCATGTTACCGTTTACCCGCGCCATTCGCAATACAATAGGAATGCACGCTCCGCGAACATTCTATTGTCATGAACCGCGTCTTTGCCTTTCTCCCGGCGTCAGCTGAGCATCCCGCCCAGCATTCCCCGCGCCGCTGCAGATCATCAGTGTAGTAAAAAGTGATTACCGACATCCTGAAGACCGTGATTGACTATCAAAGTCAAAGCTGCCAGCACAAAAAATACAGACTCCCGGTCAAAGTCCCCATAAAAAGCGCCGATCCTGCATTCCTTTTCCGGCAAGCCAACCGGAAAGTCCCGCTGTCACCGCATAAATTACAAGAATTCCGATCGACACTGCCTGTGCGGAAAGCTGCATCCGATACAGCAACAGTGCCAGAAGTAATAACAGCGCCTCGGCCATAAGATACGACACCAACCGGCTTTTTAACAAAACAACCGGCATCCGCGCACCGGTTTGTGAAATTCCGGTTTTTTTTTTTCCATGGACATGCCTCCTGCTGCATACCGCCTGCCAGACGGCAGACAGTGCTTTGCATTTCTTCATGTCCCATGTATATTCCCCGTCAGCTAAAACTTTCCGATAAGAGAAGTTTTTTATAAAACTTCCGGCGTTTCAAGGCTTTCCGGGCAGTATCCGCACAGAAACCATCACACCTCTTCCGGGCAGCTGCAGGCGGATAAAAAATAATCCTCCAAAACCGGGTATTCACAAAACCTCGATCCCCAACCGGGCCGGTCTGCTTCCTCGACCCTGTTTTGGTTCCAGTCTACCATCAGTGCACGCAAATCTCTCGAAAGCCCGGTTCCGGTCAGCTTGACATAGCTTTCCTTGACTGTCCATTCCCGTAAAAATCGCTCCGTCTCTGCTTCTGACAGGAACAGTTCTTCCTTCTTGTCAAACTGTTTCTTCCAGGCCTCCAGCTGTTCCTGTAGATAAAACTTCTGCAAAACGCTGCGCCGGATCCTTTGTTCTTTGCTGAAGATCCACGCCCACCGGGCAGTCAGAAAAAGCGCACACCGCATAATCTCCCGAATGGGGAAAGGCTCAAAATGCCCGTCTCCCATCCTGTATAAAAGATACGGCTGCCCGTTTTGGTATAACACACCGGACAGCCGTCAAATCCGTTTCTGCGTTTCGCCTCTTCTGCCAAAAGACCTGCCGTCAGACTTGCCGCACGCTGTTTTGTCTGTCTGCACGACAATGCTTTTTGTCTGCGAACCTCATCCAGCTGTGCGAGCGCCTTTTTCTGCATCGTCTCATCAAAGAGCGGCCGGATATCCGCCAGATAAATTTTTACTTTTCCGTTTTGAACCATCCGGTCGCTCCTTTCTGTCTACAAAAAAGCATCCTGCGGCAAAGTGGAATTTTATCCCCTTCCCTGCCGCTGATAAAAAGCTTTTCGAGCCGCGCTTTACAGCAGATGTGCGCGCAGGTCTTCTGCACTTCTGGAAGAAAGATAAGCCGGAGCGATATCAAATACAGTCTTGCAGCCACTCATGCCCTCTTTGCTCATGCGATAAGCGGCTCTTGCATAAGCTACGATAACAGAACCGGTAAATTCCGGATTGGAATCCAGCTTTAAGCTGTATTCGATCACATGCTTATGCTCGTTGTCCATTCCGGTCACGCCGGTACGAATGACACAGCCGCCGTGGGGAAGTCCGCTGTGATCTCTCTTCATCTCTTCCTCAGAAATGAAATGTACGGTTGTATCATAGTCTGCAAAATAGTTCGGCATGGTCTTGATCTCTTCTTCGATCTTTGCCTGATCCGCGCCCTCTTCTGCCACAACAAAGCACTCTCTCGTATGCTTCTGTCTGGTGGTCAGTTCAGGATTTTGCCGCTTCTGACCGCATCGAGTGCCTCCATACCGGAATGGTATACTGTCTGGCATCCTTTACGCCCTCAATCCGACGAACCGCATCGGAATGACCCTGACTGACGCCCTTGCCCCAGAAGGTATAATCCTGTCCTTCCGGCAGAATACAGTTTGCATATAAGCGGTTTAAGGAGAACATTCCCGGATCCCAGCCGCAGGAAATAATGCCGATTTTTTCCGCCTTTTTTTGCAGCAGCGTCAACGTGCAAAAATGCTCCGGGATTTTGCGTGGGTATCAAAGCTGTCTACAACGTTGTAATCCGCTGCATATTTGGGGGTCTGAGCCGGCAGATCCGTCGCGCTTCCGCCGCAGAGAACCAGCACGTCGATCTGATCCTGCATATGCTCCAGCTCAGAAGCTTCCAGAACCTTTACGCCTGCAGTGCGTACCTTTACGTTTTCGGATTTCTTCTGGTAAATACTCCGACCAACTCCATATCCTCATTATGGGCGATTGCGCTCTCTACGCCTCTGCCCAGGTTTCCGTATCCTAAAATTGATTCTAATACTCATTTTTCTCCTTACCCGCTATTATGTCTGTGCGTTTTTTGTCGCGTTTATTTTAGCACAAACCGTTTTCATAGAAAACCTTTTTTAGACTTTTCCCCACTAATATATAGTCGGAAAGATCCTGTTTTAACTGTTCCCAGGCATCCTCATGCTCCGCATAATACAGCGGACAGAGCTTTCCGCCCGCATCATAATGGCGTTTTACATCCGAAACATCCAGATTGTATTCCTCCATCAGCCAGCCCAACAGCTTTAGCAGGGACTGATAGGTTGCATCCGTAAATTTTTCCGTCCTGGTCCAAATAGCAGCATTCAATGGAAATCGAGTGATCGTTTTCCCCAATCACCGCATATGCCATCTCATTTAACGGAATACACTGGACAATCTCGCCCTCATATCCGATCACAAAATGTGCGGAAGCTGATGTCATCCCGGTCTGTGCCAGTCCTTCGAAATAGTCCCGGTTCTGCCGTGCAGATGTCCCGGGATTCGCCGTATAATGCACATACAGCTGCGTAACCGTCGAAAGCGCATCCTGCGGTCTGGAGTATGGATTCGGTGTCAGGAGCGCTTCTTCCATCGGCGGTTTCTCGCACTTTTTTTGTTCCAGAATCTGGGTAATCCGGGAAATCGCCCCGGTTTCCGTACTCTGATTCTTCGAAATGCTGACGAATTTCCAAACCGCAAACGCCGCCAGCACTAAAAAACAGCAACGCAGCAATATAAACCGCAATGCTTTTGCAATTCTTTCTGCAGGCGGGTTCGACGACGGCAGCTCCTTTTTCCCTATTCGCAGCAGGCGGTACAGGGCGGCTGCCTGGCAGGAGCTTCATATTGTACAGCAGCACGACGGCGGATGGACGGTTCGTACTGCGTAGCGGATGAACGGCGTACCGGCAAGTCGCTGTAGCTCTGGCAATCCCGCGCACGCGCCGTTTTTTGCTCCATACGGTTATCCCAGTCATCGAACAGCGGCTGTTCTTCGCCCCATAAAAGATCCAGTTGTCCTGTTTTTCTGTTCTTCGTATATTTTTCGTCGTCCCCGGGCTATCCCACAATTTCAGCTCCGGTCCGAACTTCTTTTTCTTTTGTCATATAAAAAACCGCTCCCTTATATCCTGTCCGGCAGTTTGCCATACTTGTCAGGATATCACAGGGAACGGTTTTCTTTTCAGAAAATTTTCCTAAGATTTTCTTAAATCATCCAATGCCGCCTCAAACAGACCCGCAGCGCTTTTGACACAATTATTCATGACAATAGAATGCTCGCAGAGCGTGAATTCTATTGTTTTTCGATCGGGTTTTTATAAAACTCTACGAAATCCGTGTAGCCCTCTTTGGTCAGCTGTTCCTTCTGGAACTTCTTGTTTTTGTTCATGCGCGCAACCAGAATCTGATCGCCGTTCTTTCTCGCCTCCTGTGCCTGTGCGATCACTTCGCAAAGGCGGTCGCCGGATACACCTTTTTTCGATCAGGTATGCGATCTTTTTCGGCTGTCCTGGGATCTGGAAGCCGTTTTCCATCATCAGCAGGATGATACGCTCAAAGCCGATAGAAAATCCGCACGCCGGAACGTCTTTTTTCCGGTAAATTTGCCTACCATCTTGTCGTAACGACCACCGCCTCCGCATCTTCCGCCAAACTGAGGGATGGCAATTTCGAAAATGGCCCGGTATAGTAGGACATACCGCGCACCAGAGTCGGATCAAAGGTGATCTCAAATTCAGACGCCTTTGTGGCGCGGACGCTGTCAATGATCTCAGAAAGGTTCTGGGAAACCTCAGGCTCGAGGAAATCCCCCAGCTTTTCTGCCAGCCATGCTACGCTGTTTCCGTTTGCAGTCAGCTCATCAAACAGAGACATATATTTGTCTGCCGCTTCTGCTGCGAAACCGCTCTCTACCAGCTCAGCCTTTACGCCATCTGCGCCGATCTTGTCCATCTTGTCCAGAATGATGAATACCGTATCATAATCCCTTCTTCTGCAAAGCCGCTGTAGGCTGCCATCGCCTTTAGGATTCTTCTTTCATTGATGCGGATGACGAAATCCTGAAAGCCGAGCTTGCCAAGAGTCGTAGTCGTTGCCAGAATCAGCTCGATCTCCGCCAGGTTGGAAGGCTCGCCCAGAATATCAATATCACACTGCATAAACTGACGATACCGGCCTCTCTGCGGACGGTCAGCTCTCCATACATTGCCGATCTGAAGCGCTTTAAACGGGGACGGAAGCTCGTTTGCATGATTTGCATAAAAACGAACCAGCAACCGTCAGGTCATAACGCAGACCGCCGTCTACCAGATCCATCTCCTCTTTTGCTTCCGCAAGATTTAATTTCTCGCCGCGTTTTAAAAATTTTAAAAATCAGTTTTTCATTTTCGCCACCCTGCTTGCTGTTTAAGTTGCCAATGGATTCCCACACAGGGTGTTTCAATAGAAGTAAATCCAAATTTTCCGTAAGTTTCCTTAATCACGTTGATGCAGTAATCCCGCAGCTGCATTTCTGCAGGCAGAATATCTTTCATACCGGTGACAGGCTTTTTATTCAGTGCCATTTTACCGCTCTCCTTTGTTCGCAATCCTATCGTTTCCGATTTTATACTATTTGAACGCTTTTTACAAGTAATAAATCGCTCCTGTTTCCGCACACAGGCACGCCAGCCCGCGCGTTTGCACGAACCGTACGGTAAGAGCAGCCGCAATCGATATCATAATACAGACAGTTCTTCTGCGGATCATAATGCTGGTAAACCAGACCGCCGTTATACATCATGTAATCCTTGGACAACGTCGGCGTATGTCCCGCAACGATCATCCGTTTTCGATTCCCCGGTCAGATACGCATCTTCCCGCGCCCGGAGATAAAATCTTCGACACAGGTATATTTTCCGGTCAGACCTGCTGTCGGAAACTGTTCCAGGTATCCGGCATGTACCACTACACATTCCCTCTCCGGCGGGGAAAATCTGCAAAAATAGGGCATTGCTTCCATCCTGACTGCCCACCGCCGCAGATCTGCCATGGAAATACACTGTTCTGTGATCAGCTCCTCCAGCGTCCCATAATGATCGAACACCCGGATTTGCTCTGTCTGTCGGTTATGCTGCTCTATCAGGTTCTTTGTCTCCTGATAGAGATGCTCCAGATCTTTGCTGCTGCTTTTCATCGATCACAAGCTGCCGCTTCTCCTGCACTGCCAAAAGCAGCTCCAGATAACATAAAAACTCTTCCTCATGATTGCCGCGCAGCAGCAGAATATTTTGAGAACCTGCTCCATCCAGCATAGCATTTCATAATTTTGACTTCCACGGTCAATATGATCTCCCGCCAGGATCAGCTTATCCTGATCCGAAAAGCCGATCTTTGCAAGCATCGCGTTCAGCTCGTCAAAGCAGCCGTGCAGATCGCTCATGATATAGGTATATCCAGCTTCTGTTTTGGGGGACAGCTTTTTGCCTGGGTGTTTTTTTTTGAACCACCTTGTCCAGTGTTTTTAAATTGGTCATATCTCTCTTTCTTGAACTACTTCTCTGCACAGATCAGATTCTTATAGAATTGTACCGCGCCGGGCAGGCAGTTATATTCCATGCACTCGTTCAGCCCATGCATGCCTTTCATCTGCTCCGGTCCGTAAACCACAGGCGCAAAGCGGATGCAGTTGTCACATACCGGACTATAGAACTGTGCATCGGTAGCCCCGGTCATTACATAAGGGCTGGATGGCAGTCCCGGAAGGTCTGTGCAATCACCTGCTCCATCAGGCGATAGCCCTCACCATGGATATCTACGGGCTTTGTATAGTCATTGGAATGGATAATTTCCGTCTCTAAACCGTATTTGGAAGCCAGATTCCTGATAATTTCAAGACTTTCCTTTTCTCCCTGATGGGGAATAAAAGCGCATATTTCCAAAAGGGTTGCTTCCTGCGGAATCACATTATATGCATCGAACCGGACTGCATGGTAAAAATGCAATTGTCGTCTGCAGCATAGCTCCTGCCTGTGCGCTGATCTTCGGAAGTACCGCTTTTAAGAGCGGCTTAAACAGCCACATATTTCCAAGCACCAGCTTTAACCCGAAAGAGGCATATGGTGCCAGAGAAGTAAACATGGCAGAAACCTCCGGAAGCATCTTCTTTTGGAACGGTGAATGCTTCTCTACTTCGGTTACAAAAGCACAAAGGCGTGCAATCGGTGTTCCTTAGACGGCGCGCTGGCATGTCCTCCATTACTTTTTGCAGTAAACTTCACGTCGGCTTTGCCCTTCTCAAAGACACCCACCATTGCAAAGTTTCCAGGAATTCCTCCAACGGGTTGTAATGATAGCTCCACCCTCGTCACACAGAAGGAACAGCCGGATTCCTCTTCGCTGCAGTTCCTTTACAAGCTTCGGTGCTCCGTCTCCTGCCCATTCTTCGGTACAGGAGGATGCCAGATACACGTCCGTCGGCGGCACAAAGCCTTCCGCAAGCAGTTCTTCCACGGCCTCCAGAAAAGCCATTACCGTACACTTCGTATCCGCCGTGCCCCGTCCCCATACCTTACCATCTGCAATATCTCCGGAAAAGGGAGCGTGAATCCACTCTCCCTCTGCCGGAACGACATCCTGATGACTCATCAGAAGGATCGGCTTTTCGGACGATTTTCCTTTCCAATAATATAACAGATTTCCGTCTATTTCAGTTTTCTGAAGCTCTTTATGTACCAACGGGAAAAGCTCCTCTAAAACCTTATGAAATCCGAGATATTTCTCTATTTCCGTCTCTCCGGCATGTGAGGTCGTGTCACACTGTACCATCTTAGAAAGCTTTTGGGCAAGTCGAAGTGCCTCTTTTTCCTCTGCATCCGGCTTATAATTCGAAGTTTTCTTCGGCATCAAAAGCGTCCGGACTATTGCAATCAGCAACAATAAAATGATAATCAAAAGGATTCCCAGTAAAACCAATCCTACATATTTCATGATTTCCTCTCCTTCTTTCCCTTCTTAAAGAAAATCCACGCTGCCAGAATAGCAACTGCGCCGGACGGAATAATCATAAAGCTGGTCGATCCGATCAGTCCCGGTACAAGAATAAACAGCGCACTCATCAACACAAGGGGGAATACGGCTATATGCATATTCTTACGGTAATATTTATATGCCATCGCTCCAAATAACGCCAACCACGTTTTCAAATGCCGGCTGCAATACTTCACTCTGTAAAACCGGCTGCAAAGTAACCATTAAAGGACGCCGACTGCCAAAACCAGAATCGTAACAAGGGATGAGGTTGCAATGGAAATCGTAGAAATGATTTCATTTTCCGGTGTTCCGGTCTTCGCACCCACCATGTCACGCGCATTGACTGCACGGAATCTTCATATTAATCAGATTACCGGTAATAAATGCAAGGTATCCACCACCGGCCCAGCATCGGTGTATAAATCAAAAACTCTGCCACACTGCTCACCAGCCATACCAGTCCTACGGACAAAAAGCTCTTGCCACCGCTCCAAGATCCGGATAAGCTCCTAAAATTTTTCCCATCAAAAACGGTGCCCCTACCAGCATAACCAGTGTCACGGCACTTACTGCTCTTCCGATTACATGCGTGCGTTTCCGGTATTCTTCCCACGTACTTGTTTTATTTTTTCTTCCATAATTTCTCATGTTCCTTCCTTAAAATTACGATCCACTTCTATGTATCTGCTTTTCTTCATCTATCTTATCCTATCAGCCCGACAATCACAGCGGCTGTCATACCGGCAATCATACTTCCCGCAGTGGAAAAGCTGTCCACCCAGCCAAGCTTTTTCTTTTCGGACAGAAATACGAAGATTCCCATTACCAGTGCAGAAACCACCATAACCACAAGCGGAATGATGTCACCATGAAAGGTAAACAGACCATTTTCAGAAATGAAGCCTCCGATGTAACGGCCAATGTAGGTACTTACAAGTCCAATGAACATTGCTGTCATCGCAAGATCTGCAAAACCGGCTGATCCCGACTTGCCGGAAGAAGAATTCTTCGTGAGCTTCTGTGTATATTTCTTATTTAAGAAAATCGATAATACCATGCCCCACATAATACAGATACTCATCAACAGCGCAATCGTAGAAAATGACGTTGCTGTCATTTCAGATGCAGAAAGTGTGGTCATTCCCACCTGCTCCGCTGCGGCCTGTGCTACCTGTGTCTCATAATGAAGCGCTCCGATCACGGAAAGACGAAGCCATGGCCACGGTGTTCCCAGACTTCCGGAAAGTGCAATGACTCCCAGTAAAATTCCAATACTCGGCAGTACCGAAAAGGTTGCACTTGAAATAATGGTCCGTTTCATTTTCGTTTCATCCATTCCCAGTGCCTTGCCCGCTCGATAAGCCCTGATGAGAAAAAATCACACAGACGACTGCCACAAATGCAATGATCCGCCGCAAATGAGGTACATGGGCGCGCTGTTCAACTGATTTAAAATCGTCATAACTCTACACTCCCTCTACTTTTATTCATGACTGACAATAAAATGTTCGCAGAGCGTGCATTCTATTGTTGATTTGATCTAACTAAGATTATGCCACATCAGCTTCAAAAGTTCCACCCTGATCTTTTTCAAAAACGAACAAAGGATTAAAATCAGATTGTCATGTCAATCGTTATTTATTACCTTTTTCTCAAAAAGGCAAAAATAGAACGTATAGTTTATTTCCATACGCTCTATCTCATTTCATATTAAATTTTTGAATTCTACAAACTGATATCCTATTTTTCTTCAATTACATCCAAATCAAAAAGAATGCCGGATTACTATCTTCCTTATCTACAGCTTAGTAATATCTGCTTTACATCAGAACTCTCCAGCCTGACGTATGCCTTTGAGGCAATTGTGCTTGTCCTTACTGCTTCTGATGCCATTTCATCAAATAAATCCTCCGGTACGCCCGACTCAGAAAGAGTTGCCGGCATTTCAAGTGACTGATTGAAATCATTCTCTGATTGAAGCTAAATCAGAATTTCACCTTGCAAAATAAGCAGTTTTCCGATGATTCTTGACATGGCCTTGCGGGCAAATACGGTTTTCATCACTGTTTCTTTTTGGATTGCTTCCCAATTTTTGAAGGATGAAAAAGCCATAATGGGCTTCGCCATTTCTACTTGTGTCATCCATAAAAAACTGCTCTGTGCCATGCAATAATGCTTCTTTTGTAAATCCTGATCCGCTATCCTCCACAATGAATGTCAGCCGGCCATCCTGCTCCTTTGCGTCAATATAAATGATTCCATTTTCTTTTGTATGCTCCACTGCATTCTGAATCATATTCATTACGGCCCGGAACATTGGATCATAAGCAATCGTTACCTTTTTATCACTTTGTCCCGCCTTCCAATCTATTTTCTGGTGATAGATTTCTGCCAGTCCGAGTGCCTGTTCCTTTATATCTGCGAAAAAATCTTCTAACCTCACCGTTGTATAGGTAACATCACTGCAATTCCATGATTTTGTGACATCTATCAACTGTTTTACATAACTTTGTATCTGTGTTGTGCCGTTCAAAACATAAGTGATATTTTTCTTCTGTTCTGTGGTCAGTTCAGTCTCTGAAAGTAGTTCTGCATTTCCCCGTACAATCGTAAGAGGTGTTTTAATATCATGCGCCAAAGCAGACATCTGCTGTTTCTTTTCCTGCTCTGTTTTCCACTGCTTTTCTAAAGATTCTCGCAATGCATCTCGCATATCATCGATTGCCGATAAACAGTCATCAAACTCTTTGATACCGGAACAGGATGTCTCATATTCCAGATTTTGATCCTTTATTTGTCTGATTGCGTCTAACACAGGCTGCATCTGCTTTTTGATTCTTTTTCCAAAACGTATGGACGGAATGATGATAATCGCTACCGCTCCAATCACTGACATAATACTCATCACATTCTGTGGTCCTATAAAATGCTCCCTCAAAAAAGCTGAATGATATTGAGGTGTCAGGCGATATTGCAATACAACATATTCATTTTCCCTTACAATTACTTTATAAAAATATTTCCCGGATGCGTTTCCGTACTTTGCAACATTCCATGCTGTCTGTTCGTATTGTTCTGACAGATCTCCACCTATTTTCTCTCCATTCTCTGAAAAGATTACATAATCACAAAGTGCAGGAATCATCTCAGCAGTTACTTTATCCGCACGTAAAATCGTATCATATGCTTCATTAATCTTTTGCTCTGCATAATTCGCCGGATAAATACAGCCCACACTAATCAAAAGGCACAGCAGCAGCCAAGCAACAATCACCAAACCAACTAATGATCCAAGCATGACCAGTACATATCTCATAAAAATCCAGCTGAGTGCATTGCTTCTCTTTACTCTTCCCATTTATATCCAATCCCCCAGACTGTTTTTATCGGCATATAATCATAATCCGCAAATTTTGCTCTTATATTTTTGATATGCGTGATAATGGTACTGTCATTACTCTCACTGTCAAAGCCAAAGACCGCTTCCAATATCTGTTCCTTCGAGAAAACCTGTCCCCTGTTTTTAGCCAGGAATTCACAGATTTCGTACTCTGCTTTCGTAAGAGGAAGTTCCTTATCATCCACCAACAGTTTCTTTTGAGACATCTGAATGCAGACTCTCCCCTAAAACCATCCGGACAGAATGTTCCCTGTGCTCTCTTCTAAGATGTGCATTGATCCTTGCTCGAAGTTCCATCACTCCAAATGGCTTTGAAATATAATCATCTGCTCCTAAAGAAAGTCCGTTTACCAGACTGTTTTCCTCCGTTTTTGCGGTAAGAAACAAAATCGGACAATCCACAAGTATCCTGATTCTTTTGCATAATTCGAAGCCGTCAATTCCAGGCATCATAATGTCCAGTAAAATCAGGTCATAACGATGTAATTCTTCCATATTAATTTTCAGTGGATTACTTACTTTGGTAACCAGATGTCCATCCTTATTCAAAATGCTTTCTATCATTTCCAGAATTGCCGGTTCATCATCAACAGCCAGTATTTTTGCCATAGTTTCCCTCGATTCTATTCCGATATTCTGTTTCCTTCCCAGTGGTTTACCCACCAAAAATAGTATACCATACTAATCCCTGTAAATATTAAGCAACCTGGTATGAATGACAACCATTCACCTACACTAGTTTCTCCCAATACAGATTGCAGATAAGTATATGGTACTCTACCCGTCCAGCAGACAAATACATATTTCCACACATAATCTCCAAGTCCGGTAAGCATCAATGCACTAATTAGTCCTGATATAATCCCTGCTCCAATGGATACCCCTTTTCCAAACTGAAAAGCCAGAATCAGCTGCCACAGATAAAGTGGAACACTGCTTCCCCACAGCAGCAATGCTGCAAATATACATCCTTTCATGATTTCGATATCGCTTGATGCGATTCTTCCAAATCCAATTCCGAATATGATTGCTGTCAATAGGATAGAGCACAGACACAAAACCAGTAGCATCAACAGTTTCGATAAAAATGCTGCAGGTTTATCCGGTAAAGACAACAGATTTTGAAAATCACCTGCATTTTGTTCCTGTTCCATCACATTTGCTGTAAAAATTCCAATAAGTACCGGAAGTCCTGCTCCTATTGCCTGATAAAATGCAATCACTTTCATATTTTCATTCCATGGTGAAAAAAAGTAATATATTAAAAATATAACGCTGGTTATAATCGGAATCAGTAAGTGTGCCAGAATCACAGATGTTCCTTTCATCTTTCGCAAGTCTGCATTAAGAGATCTTCCAATCATCTTATTTCACCTCTCTTCTCTCAAACCATTTCAAAAACAGAACCGTTACAAAAACAAACCAGATGATTGAGAGACACATTCCCGGAACAATGACTCCCGTATCCAAAAGAGGATTCCCTGCTTCTGCGGCAAGTCCATTTGGTAAAACATGAAGCAACGGGCACATCATTCGCATAGGGATTGCAGAAACAAGTACATACCAGATTCTGGTTTGTGATATTACCACACCGCTGACGGTAATAAATAGGCAGACGAACAGGTTTACAATCATTCCAAATCGTTCACTTAAAAATAAAGCTACCGGAATCTCCCATAACTCAGAAACCGTCAGAAACAATACTGCAATCAACGCTCCTCCAACTGGAACATGTGTCGTTAGAAGAAAGCCTCCAAGCGTTGCTCCTGCAAACACAATCACATTAGAAAACAAAATCATGTACCCAATATAAATAATTTTCCCCAGCAACAATTTTCTTCTGTCTGTGGGAATAGTCATTAAATGATAGTATTTTATCTTTTTCTCCTGCGCCACAGAAAGATAACAAAATAAAGCAATCATCCCCGGCAGCAAAAGTGTATACCACCAGTTCCAAACACTTTCTGCATAAGCATTTGTCATCCCAAGAGTAAATATAAATGCCATGACAAATGTAAGAAGAGGAAATCCCCAGATAAACTTTTTTCGCATGGTTCTTTTGGCTTTTTGATGTTCTGCTTTTATAATATTAACCATGGATTTCACCTGCTTTCTGGTTTTTTCTTACCACATTCATAAACAAATCTTCAAGATTATCTCCCTGCTTTAATGCTCCTTCGTATCCTAAGATTCCACCTGAAATAATCCCGACTTTATCTGCAAGTAACTGTACCTCTGAGAGAATATGACTGGAGAGAATTACAGTGATTCCCTGTTCCGGAAAAGACCGGATCAGCTCTCGTAATTCCTCGATGCCTATTGGATCTAATCCATTCGTAGGTTCATCCAATATCAAAAGTTCCGGTTCTCCAAGCAATGCCATTGCAATGCCTAGTCTTTGCTTCATCCCCAAAGAAAACTGTCCTGCTTTCTTCTTTCCGGTGTTTGTAAGTGATACAATCTGCAAGACCTCATCAATTCTGTTTTCATCTGTACCAAGCAATAATTGTCTTACCTTCAAATTCTCTCTGGCGGAAAGATTTTCATAAATAGGCGGATTTTCAATTAATGCTCCTATTTTTGATAAATCTTTCCTATCCAAAGTTTTCCATCAAAGTAAATCTTTCCTGCAGTTGGTTTCATCATACCGGTCAGCATTTTCAATGTGGTAGATTTACCAGCGCCATTCGGTCCAAGCAGTCCATAAATCTGTCCCTTTTCGATATTAAGTGAAACATTATTTACCGCTTTCTGCTTTCTAAAATATTTACATAGATTTTGTGTCTGTAACATCATTTCCATCTTTACTATCCTTCCTTCTGGCATATATTTCATCTGTTCCAAATTCACTAAATTGAAAAATCAAACCTTCCGCCGATTTTATTTTCCTCCGGTTTGATAGAATCCCAGTCAATGTTTTTTATCTTATCCAAAACTTCTTCTTTTGAATTTGCCTGAACTGTAGTTTTTCTTACTTCGGTTTGTTTTGACTGTTCCTTTTTCTTTGCCTCTTTCTTCTCAGCAGCTTTCTTTTCCTGAAGCTTTTCAAGATATTCTTTCTAACTGGCTGATGATTTTTCCAGTTGTGCAAAGAAGGTTGTAGTTCCGTCACTATTAAAAGAGATGCCAAATTTTGTTATTTTTGTATCAGCATCTGCATTATCATTAGTCTTACCGAATGCTCTTTCAAAGCCGAACTGGGCATTGATTTCATCTGTCATACGCAAAGCTCCTTCAATACTATGCATTTTTTCAGCATAATATTTTGGATCTGATGCCATCTTCTCCATTTCTTCCTTTGAGAAAATAACTGTATATTCCTTATCACTTTGGGCTAAAATATCTTTGGCATTATCACCATTTTCAAAATCGGCAACCATAAAATCCATGTCGTTTCTTGATCCACGCAAATTCTCCAGCATTTTTGTGCCGCTTTACTGAGATTTTTTTCAGCGATGCTTTCAGTTGTATTTTCCTTTGATTTCGTATTTTCTGTTGTTTGTGCTGTTTCTTTTTTCTTATTTGCTGTACCAGTCTTGTAGTTGTTCTGGTAATTTGCATAAGCAGCCGTGGTTGTGCTTACATTCATTGACATATCCGTTGTCCTCCTTGTACATATCACATAGTAAATCCGTTTACCTGTTCTTTTCTATATATCGGCATAATTGTTTCGATTATGAATCTTATCATAAAGTTCTGGACTTCCACTCTCTTTTACTAAATTATATTCGCTCCAATAAATAGAATAAAATTCATCTTTTTTTGCAAGTTCCGCTGGTGTCATCTCATAGCCCCAGCCATTTCCAAGATTAGATAAGCGGTAAGTTCTTCTCCGACCACTCCGAAACAAGCTCTGGGTGTACTTCTGCTAAACTGTTGTTCATAGCCAAACCTCAACCTCCTTGTGCTTAGAGTATATGAAGTTTTAGCTTTATCTTGTAGTTTGCGAATATCTGTATAAATAGAAAAAGCCCTTTGAGAAAAGGATTTCTCCTCTCCCAAAGGGTAGTTTAACTTTTACTTAGAATTATCTTTTTAATAACTAAGTTATAATTGCTATCATAATACAGTCCAAGTTCTCGACACATTCTATCGTTCAAATTATCTAACGCTTTCTTATATTCTGCATACGTTGGAGACAGAACCATTAAATTAGGAATGAATATATCGTTATATCCTTTATTTTGTAACTCTTTCTGCATTTTTCTCTGTGCAATAAATGCTGGATGGTATTTCATTATACCGTTTTTCATTTTAGCACCTTTCCATACTTTTTCTTTTAGTCTTTCATATTCACTTTCACTCATATCACGATAATAGGCTATCATCTCATCTGCGGTTCTGGTTTCTTGTGCAATCCCACCTATCATCTTCGCACCTATTCCCATAATAAAAGGAACTTTCAATGTCGTTTCATCGCAATATTCTAATATATTCTGTAGTGCCTGCTTCTGTTCCAGAGTCTTCAACCTTACATTAAGAAATGGTTTGAAATGACTTTTAAAATAATCTCCCCATTCTTTTTCCCGGTAGCAAAGACTCAATTGCATTTTCAACGGTTTGATAATCAAGTGCCTCATTTGCTTTGTCTGCGTCACCATCATCTATAAATTGCTTCAAAGCTTCAAGTTCTGAGTCTTTTAAAACTTTTTCCTGCACTTTTTCTTGATAAATACGAAGAAGAATACTTTTGTCGCCAGTTTCCAAAAGGCTCTGTATGTCTTTAATACTAATACCGAGTTTTCTATATACTGAAATCTTTTTTTAAAGTTTCAACATCTTGTGCAGTATAGTTACGATAACCATTGTTATCTTTATCCTGACAGCAATCCTTTTTTCTTCATAATACTTAACTGCACGCTTTGTCATTCCAACCTCATTTATAATTTCATTTAATAACATCCGATGCACCTCCTTATGATTTATGTTGATAGTATAAGCGTATACGCTGCGTGCAGGTCAAGAGTTTTTCGTCTTTCTTCTAAAAATGGGCAATCCCGATTTCAGGACTGCCCATTCATTCTGCTAATTATGCGATTTTTTCTTGCTTGCACCGATTTCTGCATCAATTGATGTAAGTTTGATGTAAATCGCTGTTTTTTAGTTTTTATCAAATGAAGTACATCCCGTCTATTTTGTAAAACGGTACATCTTTACATCATCTTAATAGAGCTTCGCACCAGCCGGGATGTGATTATCAACCATGATCAGATGCAGTTCTTCATCCTCTGAATCCTTCAGGTTATTCACTGCTGAGAGCAGCATACCGCAAGATTCAATTCCCATCATCTTTCTAGGTGGAAGATTAGTTATAGCAATAAGTGTCTTTCCAACAAGCTCTTCTGGCTCATAATAAGCGTGGATTCCGCTTAAAATAGTGCGGTCTGTGCCTGTTCCGTCATCTAAAGTAAACTGTAATAATTTCTTTGACTTAGGAACTGCTACACACTCTTTTACCTTAACAGCTCTGAAATCTGACTTGCTGAATGTATCAAAGTCTACTTCTTCCTCAAATAAAGGTTCAATCTTTACATTAGAGAAATCAATCTTCTTATCGTCCTTTGTTTTCCCAATGGATCAGTATAAATATATGAATACCTACCATCAGTTTTACGATAATGCTCTCCTTTTCGTAATACTCTTCCTTTACCATCTTTTCTACAAGCCATCTTTTCTCCTTTCTCAAAAAAGAAAAGAGCCTGCATTACTTTACTTAAATCCGTTGCAGCTTATATTGACTGTGGATGTGGTATAGCTCGTTGCCGTTGCACCGTCAATATTTACCCATCCTTTCCCATCATTTCTGTCTATCTGCCACTGATAGGTAGATCTGTACCGCTTGCTGTATGGTAAAGGGCAGTCTCACCTACCTTCACTGTCGCATTTCAGGCTGTGTGGTTATGCTTGGTGATCACATCCGGCACATCCGGTGTCTTTTCCTGTTTAAAGGTAACTTCTATGGTGTGATCAGTATTCACATCACTAAAGGTGTAGCTTGTGGTTGCTGTCACTTCCGAACCATCCACCTTTACGTCCGCAATATAATATCCTTCGTTCGCCTTGATTGTATATGTAAGCTGACCTGCGGCAGATACCGTTGTCGTGCCACAGGGAGAGATTGTTCCACCGATACCTGCCGTTGCGGTAATCTTGTAGCTAGTTGCTGTACCGCTCGGAGGCGTTATCGGCGCTGTATCCGCCGTAAACTCCAACTTCCACGGAATACCACGGTTGTGCCGTTTAGGTTGCCGGCATCCCAGCCCGAAAAAGCCCATGTGCCGTTTTTACCATCCTTTTGTGCCTGAATGCGTGTTGTGGAGGTATATTTCTTATCCACAGCCGCCTTCGCCTGTTGCACACCGAATAGGAGTTGCTATTTAGCGGCGCTGTTGCACCTGTCGGGAATACAGAGCCCCAATTGTATTGCACCGTATAATTTTTTGTCACCGGCGGCTCGGGGCGTTCCTCAGACCTTTTATAAATATAACGAATCGTCATACCACTGTTCGGGACAGCATTTTCCATCCCTCCGCTTTAACAAAAGTGTAGCCGTGCAGTTCCTGCGGCGGCTGCCAATCAACCCTTTTTTGCCTACCGGAACAGTAAAGGTAGTCGGCATGGTGTTTGGAACATCTGTGCCATCCTCCAGCTGATATTGGATGGTGACATTGACATAGCGCTGCTGCTCCGTATCATCATCAGCCAATACCTCGCCTGTCGCATGATCTACAATCTCAAAGCCGATGGTATCGCCGGATTGCAGAATGGCATTCTCCGGAATCGTAAACCAGAGAGCAGTTGACAAAGGCCGGAATTAAAGTCGCTGCCCTCGTAATCCAACGCACCCTTTGTCCAGAATTTGCTTTTTCTCTTTCCAAACAGGGATGTCAAACTCCTGCGTAGTGAAAACCTGCTCCCCATCTGTCGTGACCGCTTTTTCGCCGTTGGAATGTTCCACCCACAGGCGCAGGGTCACAGTCTTCGCTTGGGTATTCGAAAGATTTTGTATAATGGTGCGCAGCTCAACCTGCTGCCCCTTCATGCTGCTATAATCAAAGCTGTTTTACTGCCGCCGCTTAATAGACGGCTATTCCTGTCATTTTGATAGCTCGCATATGCGGAGGAATTCAGCTGCCTCAAAGGCAGAAGGATCTTTTGTGGGATTTCTGTAACCGCCGATATACTTTTTTTCACCTCAGGAACAGCCACATAAAGCGCAGGGGGATTTGTAATGAGCTGACTCATGACCTTTATGCCCTGTAGTTTGCACACATCGCAAAAAATCATTCTGAAAGGTCTCTCGCATCAGACAATCCCTGCTGGAATTATAGGTATAAGGATAGTAGTCAAGATGCGGGCAGGTATAGGTATTACGGAAGCCAAGCAGCTGCTTCCACTTCACTTTCGTGGGATCTTTTGTTGCAGTCATATTCAGTGATGTAGTGTAATTCACTCATCTACAGGAACAGTGCTATAATTATATTCATCTCCCAGATGGAACAGACCGTGTCCCAGTTCATGCCGCTGGGTAAACGCAGAATATGCGTTTCTCGCTGACGCAACAATATAGTGAATACCATATTGTTTATTATCATGAGAGCCACCGAAATACTCACCGCTATTCGCCAACACAACGAATTGGTTGATATTTTCATACATAATCATACTGTCTATAATTATGATCCATCGTGTTTTCGTTTGGATGCGTTTCATTAGGAATATGTGCGTCATGAATCTTCTCGATAAACGCAGGGCCTATGATGCGCTCCAAAACATGGTTGCGCCAGTTCCCTTTGTTAGTAGAAATTCCTCCTTTGGCGGTCGCAGCAAAAAATGTGCTGGTACCGCCATAGCCATCCACCGATGCCGTGCAGAGTGCATAGACATTAAAGCGATCCGCCATGCTGCGATATGGCTCTATCTGCAATACCTCCCCCCACAGCTTTTTTACATCCTCGACAAACTGCTTTTGCTGGCTTTTGGTGTAGCCCTCGGCGCAGTACACAATCACCATGTTCTCCTTATCGCTGCGAGGCTTCTGGATTGTATACACCGGTACGGTTACATTTGCATATGCAGGATCCTCAGTGTAGAGGGTACTCATCTCCAGCTGTAGATACTCATCCGTGTTCACATTCCAGTCACCATTCACATCCTCTCGCACAGCGCCGGATATGCCAATGCTGTCATCCGGCGCATCCGGTGCGGAAACAACATAGGGGTCCTGTGCGCTCTGTCCTGTGCCGGATGATACGGTGTAATTTTCCGTATTCAGATAGAAGGCAGGACGAACGCCGTAATATCCCTTATAGGGTGCGTCACGCAAAATATTCCCTTGAGGGGTCACAAATCGCATATCATGGTTACAGGTTGTAATCGGTGTACGCAGCCAATAGTTCCATGCTACACCGCTTCTGTTTTTTGCGATATGGTAGCCGTTCAGGTTATCATTAACCGTTTTGAGCTGCTGAACATCAGCAGAAAAACTCTATCCCAAATATATTCATAATGGGCACTGTCATACCCATCCGCTACCGTATCAATTGTGGTGTTATAGGGAAGATCAACACCGGCTGCGTCGATATAACCTGCCGTATACTCCGGATGGGAAACGATAGAACGCTGCTTCACCGTTCGAATCGCTCCCAGCTCATCCGAACGAAAGCTGCGAAGGAAGCCCCCTCCTTTTGGTCATATGCTGCCGTTTTAGGATAGACAGAATCCTCTGTTGGCGGATTTCCGCAAAGCCATTTCACTTTTCCTGCTTCAGCGTTGGAATTGAGCCAAGAACGTATGTTGCTGTCTCTCCAGTGGTTAGAACCAAAATTATCTCTCCAGCTATTGCGCCGGTGCGAGCCTGTTTCGGCATTTTTGTTGGTTTTTTGCATCATAGGGCATGTAATCACACAATACTCTATCCGAAAGCATCAATGCCCATTGCTATCCTTCGCTACACAACGCCACACAATTGGCACTCCCCCATAAGTACCCATCTGAATGTAGTCACCAATTTCGATGGTTGGCTTGTTATCTGCCGCCCTAACCTGCAAAGGGCATAGCACCAAAATTACCGCAAGCAAGCAGAGATACCGTTCGTTTGCCATATTTATGTTTGATAATATTCATAAAGTCCTCCTTTTGTCATTCTCTCCTGATCGTCATTCACGGTCAGTAGGCTTTACCCCCCCCATTTTTGACATATGTCAATTTATACAATTCTTTGCATCATCGATATTCACCTCATTTCTACTTGAGTTATTGCAAAAAAATAGGTCTTTCTGCGATAACCCCTTGTGCCAAATGCTGAAACACCTTCATAAAGATGTAATAGCTTATTTATTTTAGAAAAGTATCCGACAAAAAACTCTACACTTCCGACAAAAAAATATATATATTTCTCAAACCATATCATGGCGATGTACATTTGTCAATGATGTGACACCTCAAGATCACCACAGTCCTGATACTTCTTATACATGTCATTGATATAAATCGTAGGCGAAATATTCCTGCCTTCCTCTCGTAAGATGATGCCATCAAGAGTCACATTCACCTTTTCCACGGGTTCTGCCACAAGCTCCATTCCTTTGAACTTCTCAGGCATATAATCCATAAACTTTTCTTTTACTACTTCCTTAAAAATCTCGTAATTCATCATATTACGGTTCCTCCTTAATCTAAATTGTCATACAAAATCCATCCTCGGGATTTTTGTGTTCTCTGTAACTGTTGTCTTCTTCGATTCCCATATCAAAAGTGGTATGAGATTTTCTTTTCTTTCTGTAATAATTCTTGAGAAACATGCACTTTCTACAGTCCTCACAGAATAATTCTTCCGGCGGAATGCCAAGTGCCTTTGCAATCCTGTTCAACGTTCCCGTCCTTGGAACTCTTGAACCATTTTCGTATTGGGCAATTCTTACATCACCTCTATTTTCAAAACCACTTTTCTCGCCCAGTTCCCTGAGTGTCATTTTTTGTCGTTTTCTGTAATATCTGATTCTTTCTCCTACCACTGTTTGTCCTCCAAATCAAAAAAAGCAGGGAACATAAGTCACTGGCTTACATTCCCCGCAAGGTTAATTGTTACTGTTTATTCTTTTTTCTTTCTTCCACGAAGTCCTACTCCAACACCTGTAATAAGTGCAAGTGCACCAATTCCAAGATAAAGAAGCGGATTTGCATTGTCGCCTGTCTGTGGAAGCTTAGGCTCTGTCGGTACATTGATAAGTTTAAGAGTTGTTACAACAACATCCGGTGCATTGTCATCGTATCGAAGAGTTACATCGTGAGCTGTCTCATCGAGGATATATCCGTCAGCTGCTTTTGTCTCAACAACTGTATAATGGATATCTTCTTTGAATGATCCATCCTCGTTGTAAGTACAGATAGGAAGCTCCTTGCTCTCTGCATGACCATTCTTGTCAGTAGTGAGTGTATCAAGCACCTTTCCGTCCTTATCTCTTACTTCAAATACAACACCATCGATCGGCTTTCCGGTTACTTTGTCAGTTTTCTCAATGACAATCTTTCCGACTGCCTGCTCGTCCTTCATGGATACCTTCTGGATTTCTGCTGTCTCCTTTACTTCAAAGGTTACATCACTTGCCACCTTATATCCATATGGTGCAGATTCCTCTCTGAGTGTGTACTTTCCGACAGGAAGTCTCTCAATCATATGAGTCTTTCCTGCTTCTGATGTCCAGCTCTCAACAAGCTTTCCATCAGCATCAATAACTGAAAGCTTTGCTCCAGGTAATTCTTTCTCGCCTGTGATATCAGTCTTTGAAATCTCTACCTTAATCGGTGCATTTTCAAATGTCTGCCTCAAACTCGATAACCTTTACCTTATCTCCTGATATGAAGCATCCACATCAAAAATCTTATCAGACTTCACATAGCCCTTTGGTGCCTCAATCTCTTTGACATAATACTGTCCAAGTGGAAGGTCAGAGGTAAATGCTGCCTTTCCGTCCTTGCCTGTTACTGTTCTCTCAATCTGTGTATCAGCTTTTACGATTACCTTGCCATCTTTGTTCACGATATCTTCTTTCGCAAATAAGCCGAATACTGCTCCTTCAAGTGCTTCCTTAGTCTCTGAATCAGTCTTGGTTACAGTAATCTGCACTTTCTGACGCTCATTTGTCACATCCATTCCTGCAAATACAAACTTTTTGTTCTGGTCGATATAGAAAGGTCTGCCTCAATCGGTGTATCATCTAATACAAATCCATCAATTGTCTTTGTCTCAACAAGATAATACTTGCCAAGTGGAAGGTCATCAATTCTTGCGATACCCTTATCATTTGTCACGATGGTTGCCACCTTGTCTCCTGCCTTATGATATACAGTATCAAGTCCGTCGGCACTTACGATATCCTCTTTTGCATATACATCAAAAGTTACTCCTGCAAGGCTGTCCTTGAAGAAATTGAAGATAAAGTCGTACCAGTAACCCTTCATAAGAGTAGTATCTGTTACAAATTCGCCGTCCTTATTGATGACAATGGAACCTGTACTAATATGATAGCTGTGACTTTCATCTTCCAGGTACATGCCCCTGTAATTTTACTACCTACAGATACCCTGCAGTGCAAACTACTTTGCAAATCTGTAACTGATTATTAAATTGTTCATCCCAAGTTTTTTTCTTGGAATGTCCATATATTACATTAGTTTCTATAATGCCGAAAGTGACAATCACGGGTCTTTTTATCAAAACAGGTACTATTGTGGTCTTTTTTATCTTCGCCTGACAATTTATTCCAAATATGTTTGGGCAATGGTCTTGTTGGTTCCTTAAATTTCTCCAAATACATTTCAAAAATATCTGTATTAATCAATGCTGAATTTCCAACCTTATATACTGCCCCTGCTTCTGAAGCCAAAACCATAATCCTTGATTTACTTATGCCATAAATAATGGCTCCTTCAGTAGCATTTACATATTTTTTCATAATGTCTTTTGTATCTGAATAGAACTTATATGAGTTACTCATTCAATTCACCTTCTTCCTGTCCGTATAACGGCTCTTTCAAAGGTCTTACAGGTTGTCTGAATTGCTCCATATAATTATCAAATATTTCTAAATTAATTAGCACAGTCCCCCTGTTCCCTCATTTATTTTATATGTTGCACCTGCTGCTCTAGCCAACTCGATAAATCTATGTCTGCCAATACTGTATATAATTGAAGCTTCTCCAATTCTCGCAAACTTTTTAATTATCTGTTTATTTGTTCCAGGCACTTTATATATGTGTTTCATAAACTCATCAAACCTTTCCTTTTTACCAAATGAATACGGGTAAGCTTGTATAAAGAACTTGCAGCCTTAGCTATATATTCAGTTTCCTCAACACTAAATCCATATTCCTGAGCTACCGCTTCGACCCTTATGTATCTTTTTATTACCTCTGCACCATGTAGGTAAGCCCTAACATCTGGCTGTAATTGTGTTACCATCCTTTTCACCTACTTATAAAATTCATCATCAACTATATGGAATGTCTCAATGTACTCATCAAATATTTTTAAATTCACAAGTACTAACTGTCCTAACTTATAGATTGCTTTGGCATCCTTAGCCATTTGCATAAACTTTGATACGCTCATATGATACATTTCTGCTGCTTCGCTATATCTTACAAACTTTGTATTACCATTCTTCTTAAATTCCTGATATGTCTTTGTGTGTTCCATGCTATTCTCCTTTCGGTATTTCAATTGCTCCTATAACGCAAAAAAGAGGACATCTTCTAAATTTCTTTAGAAAATGTCCTCTAAGTAATACAATCTTTAATTTTTCAGACTAAGCAATCTGTACTAACCTGTACTAATCTTTTTTTTGACTATGCCAAAAATTGGTCAAATCTTGGTCAAAACCCCTTGACCAACTATATATTTTAGTACATCCAAGTGCTGAAACCCTTGATTTTCCTGCATTCTTACTTATCAATAGACTTCATTGTCGGGAAGAGCAGAACATCTCTAATTGCAGGTGAATCTGTAAGCAGCATAACAAGTCTGTCAATACCGTAACCGATACCGCCTGTTGGTGGCATACCTACTGCAAGTGCGTTAAGGAAGTCCTCATCTGTGTGCTGTGCTTCCTCGTCGCCGTTTTCTGCGTTCTTATCCTGCTGTGCGAAACGCTCTCTCTGGTCGATTGGGTCGTTAAGCTCTGAGTATGCATTACACATTTCCCATGTGTTAATGAAAAGCTCGAAACGCTCAACCTTCTCTGGATCAGATGGCTTCTTCTTAGTAAGTGGAGATATTGCAAGAGGATGATCCATAATAAATGTAGGCTGGATTAAATTCTCCTCGCAGTACTCCTCAAAGAAGAGGTTGATGATGTCGCCCTTAGTGTGACGCTCCTCGAACTCAATTCCTCTCTCCTTAGCAAGAGCCTTAGCTTCTTCGTCAGTCTTAATTGTATCAAAATCAACACCGGCATATTCCTTGATTGCGTCATTCATAGTAAGTCTTCTGAATGGCTTTCCAAGGTCAATCTCTGTGCCGTTGTAAGTAATCTTAGTTGTACCGCATACAGTCTCGGCAAGGTGTCTGAACATGCTCTCCGTAAGTTCCATCATACCCTCGTAATCTGTGGATGCCTGATAAAGCTCCATAAGTGTGAAGTCAGGATTGTGTCTTGTATCAACACCCTCGTTACGGTATACTCGTCCGATTTCGTAAACTCTCTCAAGACCACCAACGATAAGTCTCTTAAGATAAAGCTCTAATGAAATACGAAGCTTAACGTCCTCGTCAAGTGCGTTGTAATGAGTCTCAAATGGTCTTGCGGCAAAGGCACCACCAGCATTAGATACAAGTGTTGGTGTCTCAACTTCCATGAAGTCTCTGCCATCAAAGGAACCCTCTGATTTCCTTGATAATCTTTGATCTCTTTACAAATGTTTCCTTAACCTCAGGATTCATTATTAAATCAACATATCTCTGACGGTATCTCATATCAGTATCTGTGATTCCGTGGAACTTTTTCTGGAAGTACCTGTAAGCTCTTAGAAAGAAGAGTAATCTCCTCAGCATGAACTGATATCTCTCCTGTCTTAGTTCTGAAGATAAATCCCTTGATACCGAAGATATCACCGATATCAGACTTCTTGAAGTCTGCATATGCTTCTTCGCCAATTGCATCTCTTGAAATATATGCCTGCATTCTGCCCTTAAGATCAGCAATGTTACAGAAAAGATGCCTTTCCCATTACTCTCTTGAACATCATACGTCCGGCAAAGCTTACATTAATTGGAGAAGCGTCCATAATGGCTCTTCTCTCATTGTAATCAGCAGTAACTGCTTCTCTTGCCTGCTGCTCATCTAAACCTTCAGTATTAACTGCTGGTCTGTCACCGAGAAGTTCCTTCTCATGTGCTTCATAGATAGTTCTTATTTCGTCTGTGTGATGTGTTACATCATACTTTGTTATCTGAAATGGATCCTTACCTGCGTCCTGAAGGTTCTTTAACTTTTCCATACGAACCTTAATCTGCTCGTTAACGTCAGGCTGCTGTGCAGATTTATTATCTCCCATGAATGAGTATCTCCTTTTCTATACGTTACTGAAATATATCTTTATTAGTCGTTCTCTCAGAAATTAGTCGTTCTTTACAGATACAACTGTATATTCAATCTCTCCAACAGGTGCTTCTACCTTAACAGTATCACCCTTCTTCTTTCCAATAAGAGCTGCACCAAGTGGTGACTCATTAGAAATCTTGTTATTAAGGCTGTCTGCCTCTGATGAACCAACGATTGTATACTCGATATCCTCATCGAATTCTACATCGTGAAGTACAACAACGCTCTCCATCTTAACTACATCTTTATTCTTATCGTTATCCTGAATAACCTCACAGTTAGCAAGAATTGCTTCAAGTTCTGCAATTTCTGTTTCGATATCTCTCTGCTCGTCCTTAGCTGCATCGTACTCAGCGTTCTCTGATAAATCGCCCTGCTCTCTTGCTTCCTTTAACTTCTGGGCAACTTCCTTTCTTCTGACAACCTTAAGCTCCTCAAGTCTTGCTACTCTTTCGTCATACCCTCTTTTTAGTAAGAAACTGTTTCTCTGCCATGTTCTTATCACCTTTCTATATATATGCTACACTAATATGCTTCTGCTCTACTAGAGAATAAAACCCCACAAGCGTCACAATATTATAAACTATCAGTTCCTGTCTGTCAATGCAGCCCTTCCAGTATCCTGTCCACAAGCCCATCAAACTGTTCCAGATTAGTAACCTGGTTAGCTTCATTTCTTAATGCCGTCGCGTGCTTGATTCCTGCTGTATACCATGCAAAAGTTTTCTCATCTCGCGGATTCCTGTAAACTCGCCTTTTATCTCACACAATCCTTTGGCATGCCTCTTAATCATCTGGCATATTTCTTCAACAGATGGAGGTGCAATTATTGTACCATTATTCATATATTCAGAAACCTGTCTGAATATCCATGGATTTCCTCTTGCAGCCCTTCCAATCATTATTCCGTCACAGCCTGTCTGCTTCATCATATTAACAGCGTCTTCGCCGCTTTTAATATCGCCATTACCAATAACTGGAATCGATACTGCTTCTTTGACCTGTCTTATTATATCCCAGTCTGCATGTCCTGAATAATACTGCGCCTTGTTCTTGCATGGACTGCAACGGCAGCCCCGCCTGACTCCTCAATAACATGTGCTATCTCAGGCGCATTTATACTATTCTCATCAAATCCTGCCCTTATCTTGATTGTAAGTGGCTTATCAAGTGCATCAGCCATCTTCTCGACTATTCTTCCGACAAGCACAGGGTCCTTCATAAGTGCCGAACCTTCGCCATTATTGACTACCTTTGGAACAGGACATCCCATATTGACATCAATTATATCGAACTCTTTCAGAAAGTCTCTTCGCTATATCTGCCATGATATCAGGGTCTGAACCGAAAAGCTGCAATGCAAGCGGACGCCCCTGGCACCGTCTTCATCAGGTCTTCTGTATTCTTATTGTTATACAGCACTGCTTTGGCGATGACCATCTCTTGTACACATAAGCCCACAGCCCTGCTCTTGCATAAAGTCGAAATGGCAGGGCTGTTACTCCTGCCATCGGTGCCAATGCAATATTGTTCTTTATCTCAACATTTCCAATTCTCATAATTACTCCATGCCTAAGAAGAATACCTTGAAGAACATCTCAAGTGATTCAAGAAGCTCTCTCTTCTCATACTGATACTTCTTGACAAGCATGCCGCATGCTATCTCGTCATACAGTAAATCACCCTCGTCTGCTGATGATTTGAACAAAAGATTGCCCTCCTCATCGAATTCCATATCAAGTATTCCGCCTACTTCCTCTGTGAAAAGAACGCACATAATCTTTAACTCGTTCTTTACATCATCAGGAAGCTTATCGAAATCAGGGTTAAAATAGTATTTCTTCTCATAAGAATTAGATACACATAAAACTACATTTTCATCAAACATATCCATATAATCCTCTCACAGAAACCTCTCCGGTTCTGATAATCTTCTCGCCCTCGTCTGTCTTAATGATAAGCTCGCCCTCATCATTGATTCCAAGTGCTTTTCCAACAATTTCCTTGTCAGCATATATTGCCTTGACGTCGCCGCCCTTATTGACAAGCATTGAATTATAGTCTTTTTAAGCCCAGCCAGATTCTGTGTCTTAACAAATGTATCATAGTACTTTGCAAAGCTCTCTGAAAAATGCGGCTACTATACGGCTTCTTTTCAGATGGTCGCCAGTCTCAAGATACAGTGAAGAAGCTGTTGCCTTGATTGAATCATCAAATTCTGTCGTATTAACATTAATTCCCATGCCGATAACCACATAATGTATGTAATCCATCTCAGCACTCATCTCTGTTAATATTCCACATACCTTCTTCTTATTAAGAACTATATCATTAGGCACTTTATACGGCACTCTGCGTCATGTCCGTCCTCTGTAAGAACCTTGTGTATTGCCTCCTGAACAGCCATGGCTGCCACTATTGTAAGCATTGACGCATTGACTGGTGATATATCCGGTCTTAAAAGAAGCGACATCCATATCCCGCTTCCCGCAGGAGATACCCAATTCCTGCCGCGTCTGCCGCGGTCCGCCTGTCTGGCTCTCTGTTATATAAAGTGTTCCATCAGCTGCATTATCTCTCTCTGCCGCTCTCTTAGCTTCGTTGTTGGTAGAATCTGTCTCGTCATAATACACTACTTCGCGGATAATCCCGGTTGTACTGCCTGTATCCACACATGTAAGTTGACTCATTATCTCGCTTGATGTAAGAATATCAGGATACTGTGTTATATGATATCCCTTATTCTGGACTGCCTCTATAACATAGCCTTCTTCTTTTAACTGGTTTATCACCTTCCAGACAGCCGTTCTTGAAACCCCCAGCATATTGCACAGTGCCTGCCCTGACACATATCCATCTGATTTTCTCAAACATTTAAAATCTTAGTCTTCATACCATTACCCGCCATGCTATTACTGCCATAAGCAGAAGTCCCAACGTAACAACTGTAAGAATAACACCTGACACCGTTCTGTCACTCATGAAATTCTTAGCTGCTGTAAGTCCGTTAACTAATGCTCCAAGCATGAATTCCACAGCGAATAATATTCCGCTTCCACTGCGCAGGAAAAGTATAATTATGAATACCACTCCTATTGCAAATGTGAGTGCTATATTGGCATAGTCTATGAGCATCTTGCTCTTTCTGTACGCGCCACTCGTTGTATAATACATAACGCCTCCATAATAAATATCTGGTGAATTACTACTTCATGCTGTGTCGTCCTGATTTTGGACTTTCACATGTCTTTCCACTGCTCTAACGTCCAATTCCGCGTGTCAACTTCCCGATTCTGGACTTCCTCGTGCCTATTCACTGTTTTAAAGTCCAATCTGTCATTCTTTCTCGTCACTTTTGGACTTTCACATGTCTTTCCACTGCTCTAACGTCCAATTCCGCGTGTCGGCTTCCCCGATTTTGGACTTCCGGCATGACACACGCCACTCTAACGTCAATTTACTTATAAGCTCCAAGTGTAGCCGCCATTACAGCCTTGATTGTATGCATTCTGTTCTCTGCCTCGTCGAATACAACTGACTGCTCTGACTCAAATACTTCATCAGTAACTTCCATCTCGTCAAGACCGAATTTGTCATGAATCTCTTTACCAATCTTAGTCTTAAGGTCATGGAATGCAGGAAGACAGTGCATAAATATTGCGTCCTTAGAAGCATTGTCCATAACTGCCTTGTTAACCTGATATGGAAGAAGTGCCTTGATTCTTTCAGCCCATACTTCATCAGGCTCGCCCATTGATACCCATACATCTGTGTATAATATCTCTGCGTCTACAGAGAACTCTTGTTGTATCAGCAATGCTCTCCTTCTTTCCAATCTGTGAACCTGTAGGGTCAAGATATGTAACACCCATACCAAAGGTCATGTGTCGCCACCTCAAATGAGCAACGTGTTCTTGTACTTGTCTTCTCGAATATAAGTGCAACATTCTTTCCGATAAGTGGCTGTTCTACAATGCCCTTTTTCTTCTTATCCTTAAGCTCTGCTGCTAAGTCTATCAAATATAAAATCTCCTCAGGTGTGTAATCCTTGAGTGTTAAAAAGTCGCGTCCCTTTAAATCCATGACATCCTCCTGTCTGTATGGCAAATTCGCCTACATTGAATAATTAATAACTTTGTTCATTCTATCGCAATTATAGTCCTTCGTCAAATGCGTTGTTTAATTTGTGTAGTTGCAAAACGGTCGGTTGTGGGAGATAGTGGATAGCTTCCGTTAACTTCTCTGCATAATAATAGGCACTGGGCGTTCCATGCTTCGTCCCCGACCGTTAACGCTGGCAACGCACATCCTTAGTGCGCGCCAGCTCACGCGTCCGTCCATGGACGCGCGTACACTCATTCTTTCTACATGCCCAGTACCTTTATTATGCGTTCAGTTTAAAGTCAGCTTTCCGCCATCTCCCACAACCTCCCTTTCTCCACACTTCTCCAAATTCAGGGCAGAGTAGCTTTCCTCTCCTACACCTCTCCGGACTGGTTCACCTTCCGTCCGCCAATAAAAAAGGCGGTGTGGCTTTTTCTGACTGCAAACTATGCACATAATAAAAGCATTGAGCAAAGTCACTACCTAAGTGTACACGCGTCCACGGACGGACGCGCGAGCTGTCTCGCACACGGATGTGCGTTGACAGCGTAACGAGAACTTAAACAACCTTCCACGCTCAATGCTTATTATTATGTAGCGTAGTTTGTACGGAAGAAAACCACACCACCTTTTTTATCCCTTAATGGAATATATGATCTCCAATTATTACAAAATCCGAATAGTTGTTAACATCTACAGTATATAATGCCCTGAATGATGTATAACCACCTATATTATTAACGCCTGATAATGCTTCAAGTGCTGCCTGCATGCATTCTGTGTTTCTTGGACCATTTGCAAGTCTTGCTGCAAATCTGTCTGATGGATTACCAGCGCCATCTGATACACCAGAGAACTGTGATCTCTGATAAACAACACCCGAAACTGTCCCCGGATAATGTCCGCTTCGCACTCTGTTAAGAATAACATTTGCAACAGCGAGCTTTCCTGCATATGGCTGATATGCAGCCTCCCAGTCTATGATACATGCCATAAGCCATATATCATCATCTGATACGCTCATAGTTGGGTTATATGTTATATCTGTTCCTGATATTGTATTAGCAATTATCTTCTGTCGTCTTGCTTCCTCTCTTTTGCAGAGCCTGCTCTTTTCAGCTTCTGCCTCTGCCTCAAGTCTTGCTTCTTCTGCAAGTCTTGCAGCCTCTTCTTCTGCTTCAATAGCTTCAATCTCTGCTATTGTATATCCTGCAAGAAGATTATCTGTTCCAATCTGTTCTGCTATAGCCTCTGCTTCTTCTCCAAAACATAAGCACTGTGTCTGTACATAACCTTCGCAGTTTCCTGAACTAACTTTAGTCCATTCCTTTCCGACCATATCAACATCTACAAGTGTGTTAGTATATAATCTTCCCACAACCTGTGCTGTCTCTTCGTCAGAAGTGTCATAAACATCAAGATAAGGATCAGTAATTGCTACTGCCTTGTTCTTGTATGTTCCTGTTTCTTCATACCCAGTCACAAGAACCTCTTCTGTATTAGCTGAATAAGATGCAACCTTAATTCCCGTGTCAGTATTCTGTGTTTTCTCATAGGTAGTTGCCACTGCTGGAAGAACCGGTGTCATAAATAACACAATTGCAACTCCCACATAGCAAGCAGCTTTGCTACTTCTAAGTTTCATATTATACTTCCCTTTCCGGCGGCTTATTTAGCTTCGCCTGTAAATTGTTACAGAAATGTTACAATTTATTACGGAAATATAATAGCAAAGTTACAGTAATTTGTCAAATATGTTAAAACCCGCTCTATGAGCGGGTTTGCGGGTTTGTTTATTAAATTCATTTTACAAAATATAGTATATGACCATATATATAGTTGGTTATCTACACACTTCTCTGTCTGACAGCTTCGTATGTAAGAATTGTACATGCTATTGCCGCGTTAAGAGATTCAACCTCTCCATGCATCGGAATTCTTATAAGTGTATCTGCCTGCTTAGTGATATCATCTGTAAGTCCATTCCCCTCATTGCCTATTAGAAATGCGGTTCCTTCCCTGTAATCTTCACCAAGATATGTATTCTTTCCGTCAAGATGTGCAGCATATACCTTAATTCCGGAATTCTGACACTGTGAAACTGCATCGCTAAAATCCTGCACATAAACAAATGGCACTCTGAATATAGAACCCATTGTTGACCTTATTGTCTTAGGATTATATATATCCACAGTATTAGAACTCATAACAACTCCAGTAACGCCTGCACCTTCACCCATCCTTAATATAGTTCCCAGATTACCCGGATCCTGAAGATTCTCAACAAGAATCAGCAACGGATTGTCGGTAAGCATATCTGAAATACTGTTGTCCTTCATTCTTACAACCGCCATAATCCCCTGTGGTGTCTGTGTCTGTGACATTCTGTCAAATACATTATCGGCGACAATCTCAATATTGTCAGAAGAAATCCCTGCTTCTTAACCAGCTCATGCACATACTCAGGATTGTTACTATGAAATCTTTCAGACATATATATCTTCACCAGCAAATCTGCTGGCACCTCAGATACCATGCGG
>VOFG01002542.1_pt1 | contig 45083 bp, 55 predicted proteins | sample 5384171 | NCBI WGS metagenome assembly VOFG01 (sample SAMN12384726, study PRJNA508395) | human gut metagenome | isolation source: healthy gut F | host: Homo sapiens
GTTCGCCGGTCCAGTTGCATTCACAGATAGGGTTTTTCATCCATTGCATGTATTTGCCGTGCTTACAGTTGTAGCACTTCTACCATTTTGTCTTTATTGCCAGCCATAATACTCTTTTTATGATATGCGATGGAACTTCTCGGAATGCTCGTGCGGCTACTTTGCAGCACCAAAGAGTCCGGTGTCAGTTTCAAAATGTCCAGTGTATCGTTCCTCGTTTCCGCTCCGTGTACGCCTTCGCTTTCCCGTAACAGAATTAATTTGCAGTTGTACAGACTCCATTGGTTGTACTTATATGGGCCGGTGGCTAAAGACCGGGCTTTACCGTTCATCTCCAATTGGAATCCCGTGTTGTTTGTCAGTGTCCGATTGCCATTTCCTTTGTGCGAGTTGGTTGATGTTCAGGGCCACGTTTACACTTTGGTTGTCATCGCATCGTCGTAATGGCATATTGGTCGGTGTAGTTCGCTATTTCGCCCAATATACGTCCCGGTTCCCCTGTTTTTCGTTGGTTTTGTTTAACGCCAGTGTCGCCGTCGTCGGTAATAAGCTCAAGACTGCTCATTCCCGTGCCTTCTCCCAAATGACCGTAGAAAGCCGTGTCGGGCGGATAAACCGTCACAGAATCATTCTCCTCCATATAGTCTTTGCTTTGTTGTCCACCGGTACATCCCGCCAAGAGACTTGCAGCGACTGCCATTGAAAGCAGAGGGTATATCAGACCTTTTCTCATGTGTTTTATGCTTATTTGTGAATACTGACTTACAAATATACTAATTATTCAAAAAGACCGGTCTTATTCTTGTTTTATTTATCGTATTCGACATTTCTTCGCTATTTTTGCGTGCGTTGGCATGATGTTTGAAGCGTTGTTTTTACAAAACCATTTAATAAATATAATATGTATTGGATTCTTTTTATCGGTATTGCCTTGGCCAGTTGGTTGGTACAGGCTAATTTGAAGAACAAGTTCGAAAAAGTATTCGAAAAAATTCCTATCGACGGAGGATTGACCGGACGTGATATCGCCGTGAAGATGTTGCATGACAACGGGATATATGACGTGGAAGTGGTAAGTACGTCGGGGTCGCTGACCGATCACTACAATCCGGCCAACAAGACGGTCAATTTGAGGAGGATGTGTACGATACGTGTAGTGTGGCAGCGGCAGCCGTAGCTGCACACGAATGCGGCCACGCCGTGCAGCACGCCCATGCTTATGCTCCGTTGAAGATGAGGAGTAGTCTGGTGCCGGTCATTTCTTTTGCTTCCAATTGGATGATGTGGGTATTGCTCATCGGGATGTTTACGCTGAATGTGTTCCCTCAAATCATGTTGTTCGGAATCATCTTGTTCGCTGCCACGACCTTGTTCAGCTTTATTACCTTGCCGGTAGAAATCGATGCAAGCCGGCGTGCCGTCAAATGGCTGAGCGAGGCCGGTGTGACGAATAACCGGAATTATGGGGCTGCCGTATCGGCTCTCCGTTCTGCCGCGTATACTTATGTCGTAGCGGCTTTAGGTTCTTTGGCCACCTTATTATATTATGTCATGATCTTCCTCGGTCGTCGGGACTAAAAAGCCGAGGGTATGTTTTTTAACAGTGGTATTACTGGTAGTCGGTATCGCGCTTGTATTGCTCGGTGCCGACAAGTTGACGGACGGGGCGACCGGTCTGGCGCGGCGGTTCAACGTGACTGAAATGGTGATAGGCTTGACGGTAGTGGCCTTTGGGACGTCGTTGCCGGAGTTTGTGACCAGTTTTATGTCGGCGTTGAAAGGAAGCAGTGAGATTTCTATCGGTAATATAGTGGGAAGCAATACATTTAATGTATTGATGATTGTGGGGTTGTTCGGCTTTGGTCAGTCCCATTATCATTAGCAAGTCTACTATTCACAAAGACATTCCGTTTGCTATTTTAGCCACGTTGTCCCTTATCGTCGTATCATTGGATGCGGTGTTAGACGGCGGACAATTTGAGAATCTGATTTCGCGTACAGACGGATTGATGCTGTTAGGTCTCTTTGCCGTATTTATGTTCTATACGTTTTCCATCGCCCGTAACAAAAGACGGTGCGGGCGAGCAGCCGCAGGCCTTGCAAATAGCTCCGATGTCCTACGGTCGTATATTCCTTTATACCATATTGGGATTGGCCGGTCTTGTGTTCGGAGGAAACTTATTTGTGGATGCGGCTACAGAGATTGCGCTCAGTATGGGAGTAAGCGAAACGGTAGTGGGTTTGACATTGGTGGCCGCCGGAACGTCGCTACCGGAACTTGCCACTTCTATCGTGGCAGCCAGGAAGGAAGTTCTGCCATTGCAATAGGGAATGTTGTGGGAAGTAATATCTTCAATATTTTCTTTGTAATGGGCTTTTGCGCGACCGTATCTCCGATGTCTGTGGGGGAGTATTTCGTATTTCGATTTAGGGCTTATGCTTTTAAGTATCCTGATTCTCTGGTGTTTCTCTTACACAAAACGGACGATTGAGCGTTGGGAAGGTGGAGTCATGGTGGCAGTTTATTTGGTTTATCTTGCTTATCTGATTCATCAGGCATAGAGGAAAGAAGAAACTTTTGTGAGTTTTATTGGAAAAAAGTGCTCCAAAGGCTTGCAAGTTTAAATAAAAAGAAGCTACCTTTGCATCGCAATTGAGGAAAACACCTGCTGAAAGGTAGGGAAATCCGAGGAAGCAAGGAAGTTTGGGTGAGTGGCTGAAACCACCAGTTTGCTAAACTGACGTGCGGGTTACCGTACCGGGGGTTCGAATCCCCCAGCTTCCGCCCAAGGCGTCCTCGTCTAGCGGCTAGGACACATGCCTCTCACGCATGCAACACGGGTTCGATTCCCGTAGACGCTACAAAACAGAAATGAAGCGATTACTTTTCAAAGTAATCGCTTCATTTCTGTTTGTTTATTCTGTTCAAATAAAAATAAGAGTGCGGATTGTACGGTTTATAAAAACAAAAACAAGTCCCTATACTCACGTACGAGGACTTGCCAAATACCTTTCTAATACCTTTAAACTAAAGTTCTATAATTAGAACACTACAAAGATAGTCAAATACTTTGTGATATACCTCTTTCATAAACTCTTTTTTATGTTATTTTGTTGTTGTGCAAACAATCGGTCGGTTATGAGGCATGTCCTGCATGGCGTAATTGAAGAAGACGAAACATTTTGCTGAGGACAACGGCATATAATGGTTTAAAAGTACACCAACGTACGATGGTGTAAGGGAAAGAGTAGAAACGTGGTGTAAGGGGGTACAGTCCCGTCCGTTTCATGTTTTCCAATGTTTCGAGCAGGAAAGCCGTGTCCGGGCTGTCGCCTAACAGTGTATACACCATGGACATGCGCAACATATCAATTCGCCTGTTCAAAGCTATGGCGGCATTACCTTCCATTTGTCGGCCTTTGTCTGTGAGGCAAAGAATGATATGCTGCAAATCGGAATAACGTTTTTATAATTTTCCTGTCAGGATGGTGTATAATCGAGTATTGTCGCTGAAAGTAGGCATAAGCCGGCAGGTTAGTTATGATGACATGCCGTGCCTTTAGGAATAGAAGTGGGGTGAACTCTTCGTCTTCATGGTAAATACCGGATGTGAACCTCAGGCCGTCGAGTACAGACTTTTTGAATACATACCCACAGGCAGAACCGTATAAATTGTGTTTGAGCATGAAATCAGTTCCACTTCCTTGAAAGACTGTTTGCCAAGCCGGGACATTCGTATCCCATAATCCCGTATGATAGACTTTTTAAACTCGAATGATAAAAGATCCGGATGTTTTTCTCCTAAAACATCCAAAATCTGGGAAAAAAAGCTTTTTGGAATAGAAAATCATCCGCATCTAAAAATTGAATATATTCCTTTTGAGCCATTTCCATACCCGTATTCCTTGCCCCTCCTAATCCTAAGTTAGGCTGGACATGGTAGTGGATACGCGGGTCGTCCAGTGAACCGAGGTAGTCTTCCGCTTCGTGTCCGGGCGTACCGTCGTTTATGACCCAAACTTCCCAATCGGCCTTTTGTCCCAAGCGCAGGATACTTGTTATGGCGCGGGCAAGTAGCGGAAGCTCTACCTTGTAATACGGGATAATGAAGCTGATTGACGGTTTGTTCATCGTTTGAGTACTTTACGGGTTCGTGCTACAATACCGCAATAGCGGTTGCCGCTCAGTGCCTTCAGTATAGCTTTGATGCGGTAATTCAGCGGGCGACGGGCGAACAAGGCACGGCACAATGGTATTTTTGCGTTCGGGGGATGCACAGGGAACCGCCCGAATTGTATCCGTATGATCTGGTGGTCGCACAAATATAAGTAAGCATCGTCCAAATCCTTGTCGTTCAGGTTTGTATTGTCGGACAATGTGCGATATAGCGTGAGGTTGGCCTGGAGAAGGTCATTGATGCCCTTGTCACAGAAGGTGTTGGAGATAGAGCCTTGTCGACTGCAATAATAATATAGCCCTTTGTCCGAACGCAGGATGTATCGTGCTTGGCGCAATACGGCCGGAATGGTGAAGACATCCTCATACCATCTGCCTTCCGGGAAGCGGAGAGACTTCCACAACGAGCGTTTATAGATTTTGTTCCAAGCATAACTATGTATGTAGCCTTTGCGGTGTGCCCATCCGGTGTAATCCGTGATTTCGCATGCTCCGGGCGTATAACGGTAGGCTTTTTGCTGTGCCGTGGTAAACGCATACGGGATATTCCAGGACATCCGCTTCGGGGTGCAGGGCCAGTAATTTCATATTGGTTTGCAATGTATGCGGGGAGATATAATCGTCGGAATCGACGAATGTGACATATTCTCCGCGCGCCTCGTCCAGTCCTCTGTTGCGCGCCGCGCTCAGTCCACGGTTTTCAGGGCAATGGATGACACGGAACCGTCCGTCTTTCCGTACCCATGCGTCACAAAGCGCTCCGCTTCTGTCCGGCGAACCATCGTCTACGAGGATGACTTCGTAGTCCTTCACGTTTTGCCGTGCTATGCTTTTCAGGCAGAAGTCAAGGTAGGCTTCCACCTTATATACAGGGGATGATGATGGTGAGTTTCATGCTTCGTTTTTAAGGCTTCAATGTTTTAAGTTCTACTCTTCCAAAATGCGACATATTGTTCCGCTACTTTCCGGTGGTCGTGATGGCGATGAACGTATTGTATGCTTTCTGCAGACAGTCGGGCGATGTCCTCTGGATGTTGTATAAACTCTTCCAGTTTGGCGTACACGTCATCAAAAGAAGGGAGTACGTTGACGATAGGCCGCAGCTCTTTTTCCCCGAGGATTTCGTAGTTTTCCTCTTCGCCCCCTCCTACGACAACCAATCCCTTGGCCATGGCACACAAGGCATTCATGGCCGGTGTGTAGGAATAAAGCTGGTCTAGCAACACATCGCTGTGATCCATCATCCGGTTGTATTGTGCGAAGGGAACGGATTCCGCTTTCACGATTTCTATCCGGTCGGGGTAACGTGTGGCTAATTTTACCAATGCCTTGTACATGATGTCTGTCCCCTTGTAAGCATCCCGTTTGCGTTGTATGCCGATGAAAAACGCGTCCGCTTCGTTTCGGGATGGGGATGCGCGGCGTGATTTCCGACAAGTCGATGGGGAAGGGGATAAATTGCGTTTTTTCCGGAAAATGCGGTCGGTAACAAGCGTCGTATTCGTAGAGACCGCTGACTATGCCATCGCAGTCGCCGGCTATGAAGCGGTTCAGTTCTCCTTTAGGACCGTTGAGCCATTCGGCTATGAAACGGTCGTTGTCGGGATTCATTCGGACTTCCGTCCCGATGTTGAAGTCAGAGTAACGGTACGTCTGGCAGTCCAGTCCTGCCTTTACCCAGTAATAGTCCATGCCGAATGCCCCGAGAAATACTTTCCGGTTGTGGCAGCGCAGGAAACGGTAAATAGGTAACAGGCGTTCCGGACACAGTTCTAAAAAAACAGGATTGATGAGTTGCACCACATCATATCCCCTCATGAAAGGGAGAGCCCTGAGCCACACGGAAAAAGGAAATCCAACGTGTCCGTTTTTCCTGTAGACTTTCGATGCAAATCAATGTCACGCGGATAGTTTTTCCAACTGTCGCCGTCCGATGCTACCGTGACGGAATGCCCCAAGGCTCGCAAACCCTTGAGCCAAGGTCCAATGCACGTTACTATATTCGCCAAGTAATAGGACTTTCATGATATTTTTAGACAAAGATACAGAAAATAAATGGAAATGCCGTATCTTTGTCTCCCATATTATGAGTGAGACACAAGAAATAAAAGACGGTTTGACGGTCTTGGAAGAGACGGAAGGCAGGAAGACGCGACCTACGACCACATCGTAAAATACACGGGCTTTCTGGGAGGCATACAGGTGCTTACGATACTGGTCAGCGTGGTGCGCAACAAGCTGGCGGCCGTTTTGCTCAGCACGGCCGGAGTGGGGCTTTCTTCCTTGTACCTGAGCGTCATCAGTTTCCTGCATAACACGTCGAACCTGGGGATTCCGTTCAGTTCCATCAAAGAGATTTCCGAATTGTACGGGCAGGACCGTACGGAGGATGTCCTCCGGCAGGTGGAGGTGGTGCGTACGTGGGGCGTATGGACCGGTTTGGCCGGCATGTTGCTGTGCTTGCTGTTTTCGCCCGTCATAAGTTATTGGGCTTTGACGACACATCCCACATCCTACCTCTTTTGTTTGCTTTCTCCCGTCATGGCTTTTATGGGTGTTACGGCGGGCGAATTTTCTATCCTGAAAGCTGTCCGGCGGTTGAAGCGCGTGGCTTTGGTTTCCGTACTGGGTGCCGTGGCCACCTTTTTGTTGCTGACGGGCCCTTTCTATTACCTTTTGGGGCATGGGGGAGTTGTTCCTGCGTTGGTATTCAGTACGTTGGGGGTGATGGCGGCTCACCTGTCCCTTTCGCTTCCCGTCTTTCCTTGGCGCGTGAACCTGCTGAGCCGGTCGCATTTCCGCAAGGGATGGAGCATGGTGCGCTTAGGCGTGCCTTATATCATGGCCACGGCGGTGAACATGTCGGTGGCGATGGGGATTTCGCTTTTCATTACCAATTGGGGCTCGTTGTCCGACGTGGGCTTGTACGGTATGGGGTATAACCTGGTGATTACTTACGCCGGGGTGGTATTCACGGCGGTCGATGCCGATTATTTTCCGCGCTTGTCGTCTGTGAATGCCGATGTGGGGCGGATGAACCAGACCATCAACCGCCAGATAAAAAGTCTGCGTGTTGCTCATGTCGCCTTTTTTGGTGTTGTTCATGATATGTATGCCATTGGCCATCAGAGTATTGTATTCATCGTCCTTCCTGCCCATGACCGGCATGGCTGTCTGTGCTTCCATGCACATGTTTTTCAAGTCGATGACGCTCCCCGTGGCATATACCTCGTTGGCCAAAGGCGATGCCGTCATGTATTTGTGCATGGAGGCGGCCTACGACATCTTTATGGCCGTGTGCGTGATTGTCGGTTTTGTATACGGAGGTATTTTGGGTACGGGAATCGCCTTGGCTTTGGCCGGAGTGTTCGATTGGTGGATGATTTATGCTGTGTACGGGCGACGTTACGGCTTCAAGCCCGACAAGGCGGCACGTCCGTTCACGGCAGCACAGTTCCTTTGCGTGGCGGCAGCTTTGTTTTTGGGCATGCAGTCCGAAGTATGGCTCAAGGTTGCAGCCGGCGGATGCGTATTAGGTGCCAGCGTGTGGCTTTCGGCTTCGGCGATTCGTAAGGAGATTACTTTGTTTTCCGAATTGAAAAGAAGAATCGGCGGACGGTTCGGGAAAAGGCGGCGGCTGTCAAAATGACAAATCTGTCCGTGCGAGAATCCGTTATATACAGCCGGGAGGGACGTCGCGCCGGAATACGCGAATCTCGTCCATCGGCTTTCGGGCAAATGGATAGGAAAATCTGTTTGGGGCTTTACAAGGCGGGGCGAACGGCATGTTTGCCGCCTGTGTTTGCAGTTGGCAGTAAGCGAAACGTGTGTTTTATTGTCTTTTTGCTTTTCTTTTTGTCGGCAAAAGGTTTCAACCAGACGAAAAAGATGCGTTTTCGGCATGTTTTATCTCCGTTTTCTTCTTGTTTTGGCTCAGGCAGAAGCCACAGGCGTTTCAATCTGCGGAGAACTTTTTTTCCATTTGGCTGTAAACGAAAAATCGCTTTCAGCAGAAAAAACCGCATATATGCAGTAATGAATTGCATATATGCGGTTTGGATGTATTTTTATTCAATCACGCCGTTCTTTTCAGGTCTATAAGGTCGGATTTTGACTGATGGCGATTCTTGAAAAACTGACAAAATATTCGTCTTACCGGCTTACAAACGTCACAATCGAGCGTGCCGGGATGACGGTTTGTTTTCCGTTGCCCACCTTGTCGATAGGCTGTAAGTTCTTTCCCGTTCCTTCGGCTGTCAGGTAAGGTTGCCAGCTTTTCACTTTCCGGTCGTCCACGTGGAAGGTCATGTTTTTCGCCTCGGTGGCATAGTTCACTGCGACCATTACCCACGAGCCGTCGGCGTTCCGGTAGGCGGTGCACATCAGTCCTGTGCGGTCTGTGTCGCCTTCCATCACGGTGCGTCCCGTCTTGTCGGTGGCGGTAATGCCCATACGGGTGGCGCCCGGACGGACAAAACGGCTGTAGTTGCCTAAAGCCCAAAGCAGTTTGGAGTCCACCACGCGCCCGTTCGTCCCTTCGCGGTTGCTGAACTCACGTAAGAGTCCGTCCTTGTAGTCCCCGCCCACGGCACGCCACCACTGCCAGCTTCGTGCTCCGGCATAGACGATGTCGTGATGGATGATACGTGCCACGTATAAGGCTGTCTTCATCGTACGGTCGTAACCGCCTCCGCCGCCTATTTCTTCATCATTGCTCATGATGCAGGTTTCCGTTTGCCAGAATTGTACGTTATACTTGTCCAACGTGTCTTTCAGTTGCATGCGGATGCCGCGCAGGGCTTCCAAGGGAGTGTTGGTCCAGTAGCTGTGTCCGGCCATGAGGCGCGGCACGTTCGGGGTGTCGCCCAGATAAGTGTCCGTGCTGTCCGGACAGAAAAATGACTGGATGGCATACCCTCTCTGCCAGTCGGTCATGTGAGTGGCAAACATGCAGCGGTAGTCCGACGATTCGTTGATGAGGATTTTCGTGTCCAGTCCTTTCTGGGTGAACGCTTGGCTGAATGCCCGTGCCAGTCCGGCGATTTCACGGTTGGTGGCCGGTGTGCCTTCCTGTTTCGGACCCACCCAATTCCAATGGCCGTCCGGCTCATTGACGGGGCAGACGTAGGAAAGCTTGATGCCGTCATGTTGTTCCAACCCTTCCACCACGTGGGCTGCGAATAGGGCAAAATCGCCGTAATGTTCCGTTTTCAGGTTCAGCGTCCCGCCCCGTCCGGTGTTGGTAGCCAGTCCGTTTTGGGTAAAGTACACGGGAGGCGAATTGAAAAAAGCCGATGAAGGTCCTTACGCCCCGTTCTTGGGCCATGCGCAGGAAGTTGCGTTGTCCGGGCTGTTGCGTCCAGTCGTACGTGCCGTCCGGCCGGAGGAAGCATCCCGTGCGCATCAATGCGAGCCGATGCCGCTTTCGCGTCCCTGGTCGTGACTGCCTGCCCCGATGTTGAAACGCCATATCGAAAGCCCGATGCCGAGGGGTTGCCCCTTGCTGTCATTCTCGGTGCTGAACAACCAATCGGCCGTTTGCAACCGCACGCTGTCGGGCCACAGTCCGATGTGTTGCATGCTCCAGGCGTCCGATGCCCCGGAAACCGTCTATCGTCTGCAAGGGGCGCGGGTGTCTATTTCGAAATGGGAAGCGCCTTTTTGCGCTTGTGCGGAAATTGAAATCAGGATGGCGCAACAACATGCGCTGAAGGTGTGTTTCATGTGAAATAAATCTGTTATGTGATAATAATGAACAAAGATAGGAAGTTTTACCGGGAGAGGCAGGCGGATTTATGGTTTTTTCATTATTTTTGCGTCAGACACTTCTAAAACAGTTATAGTATTTATGTTGAATCCCATTTATTCTCCGGCATCCGACCGGTATGAAAACGGTATGCGCTACCGTCGCAGCGGGCGTAGCGGCGTGCTCCTTCCTGAAGTTTCTTTAGGGTTGTGGCATAATTTCGGTGACGTCAATCCTTTGTCTCATTCGTTGGCGATGGCGCATTATGCTTTCGACCGTGGAATCACGCATTTCGACCTCGCCAACAATTACGGTCCTTCCTACGGTTCCGCCGAAGAGACTTTCGGAATGATTATGAAGAAATCCTTCATGCCCTATCGGGACGAACTGTTCATCTCCACCAAGGCCGGACACGACATGTGGCCCGGCCCCTACGGGAACTGGGGAAGCCGCAAGTCGCTCATGGCCAGTCTCGACCAGAGCCTTGCACGTATGGGCTTGGATTACGTGGACGTGTTCTATTCCCATCGTTACGACCCGGAGACACCGTTGGAAGAGACGATGCAGGCTTTGGTGGACATCGTGCGCCAAGGCAAGGCACTTTACGTGGGGCTTTCCAGATACCCGGCCGACAAGGCCGAAGAGGCTTACCGTTATTTGGAAGCGCACGACGTGCATTGCCTGTTGTATCAGGGGCGTTACAACCTGTTCGACCGCGTTCCGGAAGAGGAGGGCATTTTGGGACAGGCCCAGGCGTACGGGGTTGGGTTTATCGCTTTTTCACCGTTGGCGCAAAGGTTTGCTCACGTCCCGCTATCTGCAAGGCGTGCCCGAAGATTCGCGTATGGCACAAGGGCGATTCCTGAAACGCGAGGTATTGATTGACAGAGGCGGTCTTGGAGAAAATCAAAGCCTTGGATCGGGTGGCCGCAGAGCGGGGGCAGACGTTGGCCGAAATGTCCTTGGCCTGGGTTTTGAAAGACGAACTGGTAACGTCTGTCATTATCGGGGCAAGTTCCGTGGCACAACTCGAAGACAACCTGAAGGCCTTGCGGAAAGTGGATTTCTCGGGAGAGGAGTTGGATCGGATAGAGGCCATTTGCCATACGCCGGACGGCGGACAGTGAGCACCGGTTGGCGCGTTTCCTTCCGTCAGAACGGGGCAGGTGCCGTAATGCTGACCCAACGTCCGGTCTTGAAATGGCGGAAGGTCACGGTCTCGGCATGCAGGAAGAGGCGGGAGGCCCGACGGCCATACAGGTTGTCGCCTACGATGGGGGTGTCCAATCCTTCCGGATGGGCGGCATGTACCCGCAACTGGTGGGTGCGCCCCGTGAAGGGATAGAAGGCCACGCGGGTTTGACCGTGGCTGCGAGACAAGACCTCAAACGCGTGACGGCGGCTTTGCCGTATACCGTGCTCACCATTTGCCGTGGACGGTCGTTCGGGTTGGGGCAGAGGGGAAGACGGATAAAGCCTTCGTCGTCCGTTACCGTGCAGTCGAGCAAAGCTATGTATCTTTTTTTTTGATGTGCCGCGTTTCAAACAGTTGTTGCAACTGCCGGTGCGTTTCGGGTCTTTGGCGATGAGGAGCACTCCCGAGGTGTCCATGTCCAGACGGTGCACCAAGAGCGGTCCCGTGGCCTCGGGAAAATGCGCACGCGCCCAGCTCCATACGGAAGAGGCGTCGCTCTTGCCGGGTACGGAAAGCATGCCGGCCGGTTTATTGACAGCAGCCATCCATTCGTCTTCGTAGACGAGCTCCGGCTCATGCTTGAGGTGCTTGCTGTTTTCATGTGCGTTGGGTTCCACATCCAGTCCCTGTAACATGTGGCCGAGTATCGGCTCACATTTGCTTTTGCATGCCGGATAGTAGTAGCCGTGCTTGCGTATTTCCGCTTCCGGCGAAGCCCCCACCAGAATTCGGCCATGGCCAAAGGACGATAGCCGTGACGGTAGGCATATTGCAGCAATTTGGGGGCTGCACACTCTCCGGCACCCGATGGCGGTACGGGCCGCCCGTGTTCCCGGAAAATTTGCCACAGGTCTTTCTCCTCCCCCCGTGCGTTCAGCATGCGGAATTGGGCGAAAAGCCGATTTTGCAGCAGGATGGAGCGGCGTTTCCGTTCGGTTTTCAGCGCCTCTATTTCTTCGTCAGACCGTTTCAGGGCGGTTTCGACCTCTTCGAGTTTGGCTTTCCATTGCTTTTCCAATCGTTTGTATTCAGCTTTCAGGAACCGGCTTTCACGGGTGAGCTGTTCTTCCGTGAAGTCGTTGTGGTCTGATGCCCGTAACAAGTCCCTTTGTCGTTTGGCTTCTTTCAATGCGTCGCGGGCTTCCTTCAATGCCTGTTCTCCGGCTGCTTTCCTGTCGGCTGCCTGTTGGAGCAGCGAGGCACGCAAGTCGCTGTGTTCCAGCGCTTCGATACGGTGGTTTATTTGGGATATTTGCGCTTCTTCTGTCTTGAAAAAACCGTCCGGTTGCAACAGGTCGAAAACGGGCGGTACGAAAAAGTCGTGGTCGTTGCGTCCGCAAAGTATACCGGAATAAGCCGCTAAAAAGCCCGTCCTTCCTTCTTTTTTGCACGACTAATACGCCGAACATTTTTCCTTTGTCCAGTTCCGTTTTCCAGTCGGTGCGGAGCGTGAGATAGCGGCGCACTTCTTCGGCTGCGCGGACGGATAAAGGGTGCGGTTCGTAGTGGAACGGACAGGTAAACAGGCGTGGAAGCTCGGAGGAGTCTGCGTCTGGGATGAAGGGATGGAAAGGTGTGGTATTTTTCTCCATGGGGTAACATTTAATTATGGCTTGGGATATTCGATAGCATTGCAAGTGCAGTTACGAAATTAAACGGTTTTTTTGATTAATTCTGCATTTAGTTCCATGTTTTAATACTATTTACTATAAAAACTATTATCTTTGCCCGTGGAATAACTATAATCAAATAAAAAATAGAAAAAATGAAAAAGTTTGTGAGCGTGTTTGCCTTAGCCGCCTTTATGGCATGTGGGGCTGCGAAGGCGCAGTTCGTAGGCACCGGTGCGGAAAATAACGGCAATGCGAACGAAGTGGATTCATTGCGTACGGTCGGGGACTTTGTCGAAACAAGTGGACAATGCCAACCAGGCCGAGTTGGACCAGAAGATTTGAAAGACCGTGCCAAGTACTTCAATATCGGCTTTGTAAAAACAGAGTCTGACTTCTAAAGACGATTACATCAAGTACAAGAGCGAAGCGGGCGTGAATATCACGTGGGGTAAAACGTATTACTTGCACAAGAAGCCGCTTTGGGGGATGGTTAAAATCGGTTTGACTGGAGCTGGATGGATTTCAACTATGTGAAGTATTCGAGTGTGGAGGAGAATTTTTGCGTATGATGACGATTTCGGAGACGGTAACGGTTTCGGAAACGGTTGGGGATACGATGATCCGTTCGATAACGGTTGGGACATGGAAGAGGACGAGGACTATGATTTGGATTTCGGCTGTCACCAGTTTGAATACGGCATGCAGATAGGTCCTTCCATCACGGTGAATCCTATCCATCATCTGAAAGTGAGCACTTATTTCCGTTTCCAGCCTTCGGCTTCCATCATGTTGTTGGACGATGAAGTGTATTATGGCTTTGTGCCTTTCTTCAACTTCGGTGCGGCTGTGGCATGGAAGGCCATATCCTTGGGTGTGGAAGGCCGTTGGGGCGGTACGAAATACCATGGCGTTTCGGTGAACGACGAAAGTGACGGTTATGACTATGAGAACGAGGATATGGATGCGTCCGATTTCGTGGATACCTTCAGGCAGCGTATGCGTACGAAGTCTTTCCGGGTTTATCTCAGTTTCCGTTTCTGACATAAGGTTATACCTTTATATATAGGATACGGGTGGTAATGTGAAAGCATTCCGCCCGTATCCTTTGTGTTTTTCTCCTTTTTGTGTAGTTTTGCAGGCATTAAATGAATATAAAGCTATGGAACCTTCGAATACGGAATTGATACTGATAAGAATAACGGGTGAAGACCGTCCCGGACTGACCTCTTCCATCATGGGGATTTAGCCCGGTATGATGTGACGGTACTCGACATCGGTCAGGCCGACATACACAATACGTTGACCTTGGGCTTGTTGGTGCGTGCGGCAGAGGAATACCCGGGCATGTGATGCGGATTTGCTTTTTCAAGGCTTCAGGAACTGGGCGTGAACATCCGTTTCTATCCGGTGAAGAAAGACGAATATGCGGACTGGGTGAACATGCAGGGCAAGAACCGTTATATCCTGACTTTGCTGGGACGTAAACTGTCGGCTTTGCAAATACAGGCCGTCACTTCGGTGTTGGCCGAACAGGGGCTGAACATCGATGCCATCAAGCGTCTCACCGGGCGCATTCCATTGATGAACAACGGAAAACATACGGGCTTGTATCGAGTTCTCCGTGACGGGGGACACCGAAAGACCGTGCAGCCATGCAATCGAAACTGTTGAAGTTGTCCAGTGAACTGGAGATGGATTTCTCATTTCAGTTGACAACATGTACCGCCGCATGCGCCGTCTGATTTGTTTCGATATGGATTCTACTTTGATTGAGACGGAAGTCATCGACGAACTGGCCGACCGTGCCGGAGTAGGCGAGCAAGTGAGAGCCATTACCGAGCAGGCCATGCGTGGAGAGATAGATTTCAAGGAAAGTTTTACCCAGCGGGTGGCTTTGCTGAAAGGGTTGGATGTGTCGGTGATGGAGGATATCGCGCAGCATTTGCCTATCACGGAGGGAGTGGATCGCCTGATGTTCGTATTGAAACAGTATGGTTACAAGATTGCCATCCTTTCGGGAGGTTTCACCTATTTCGGCAATTACCTGAAGAACAGATACGGCATAGATTATGTGTATGCCAATGAGTTGAGATAGAGGACGGCAAGTTGACGGGACGTTATGTAGGTGAAATCGTCGACGGCCGCCGCAAAGCCGAATTGTTGAAGCTTATTGCCCAAGTGGAACATGTACATCTGGCCCAGACGATTGCCGTGGGCGACGGTGCCAACGACTTGCCCATGCTTTCCGAAGCCGGGCTGGGGATTGCGTTCCATGCCAAGCCTCGTGTGGTGGCGAATGCCAAACAGTCCATCAACACGATGGGGCTTGATGGGGTACTGTACTTCCTGGGGTTCAAGGATTCTTATCTGGAAGAACGGGGAAAACTGTAGCAAGAGAGGAAGACGCAAGGACAATATGTTCTTTTGTCCTTGTGTCTAAAGATGAAAAAGCGAAATAAGAGCTTGTTTCAGACAAAAGAACATAAGAACAAAAGGAGTAATTGTGGAAACGGAAGAACTCATTAAGTCTATTATTCATTGTGCTTACAATGTAAGGATTCACCTTTGGGGCAGGTTTTCTTGAATCCGTTTATCAAAAAGCATTGGTGATAGAATTAAAAGAAAAAGGTATTTATGCAGTAGCGGAAATGCCTATAAATGTGTATTACAAGAATGAAGTAGTTGGGGAGTTCAGGGCAGACATCATTGCGGAAGGTCAAATAATCATCGAGCTTAAAGCTGTGCAGCATCTAATGCCCGTACACGAAGCTCAATTAGTCAATTACTTGGCCGCTACCCATAAAGACCATGGCCTGCTTATCAATTTCGGTGGTGAACGCATAGAGATAAAAAAGAAAATTCAGGGAATACCAATCAGGAATAATCCATTCAAGCCACATGACGATAGAACGTGTTAGAACAATATGTTCTTTTGTCCTTGTGTCTAAAAATAAAAAACGGAATAAAATTTGTCTATTATGGGAATGAATCAGATTTCTCCTAAGTTTCAGGACGTGTCTATAGCTCCGATGCACACTTGTGAGCATATCCTGAACCAGACGATGGTCAGGATGTTCGGTTGCGAACGGTCGAGGAATGCACATATAGAGCGGAAAAAGTAAGATTAACTATGATTTGGCAGATGAGCCGACGGAAGAGCAGATTGCAGAGATAGCCCGGAAAGTGAATGAAGTCATTGCGGCTGATTTACCGGTGACGTACGCCTACGTATCGCGTGATGCTGTTCCCGACAACGTTCCGCTCGACAAATTACCCGATGCTGCGGAGGATACCTTGCGCTTGGTCAGAGTGGGGATTATGATGTCTGTGCCTGTATCGGTGCCCATGTGGAACATACGGCACAGATTGGCCGGTTCCATATCAACAGCACGAGCTACAAGGACGGACAATTCGGATTGTGTTCAAACTGTTGGATACGGTTTGGGAATAGTTTTGCAGACGGGCAGACATAGAAAAAAGGCTCTCTCACGAGAGCCTGATCCCAAATTTAAATCCAAAACGATATAAAGAAATTGTATGAAAAGTGGTTATTATGATATTTTTGTGTGCATGCCGTCCGCTTGCAGAAGCGTTCGCATTGCATGCAGATGTCATAACCCAACAGGGCACCGAGGATAAAAATCCTCTTCCGGGCTGAGTTGTTGTAAAGGGCGGTAATCATCCTCCGCACCACCTCGATACATTCACTACGGCCGAAAAAGATATTCGTACGTCCGTTACCGACTTCTTGTAGTTCGAAATCAATATCTTCAGCTTTCAGGCGCTTTGACCGCTTGCCGACATATCGGTCGTTCACGGTAAAGAGAATCATCCGGCGAACTCCTTTTTATATTCGTAGATGTGGTTGGCAAAGACCCGCATGGCGGAAGTCCCTGTATATCTGTTTCTCTCGGATAGTGCGTCCATTGGTGAATGTTTCAGTTTGTGGTTGCAAAATTAAGTGATAATTTAAAGGTTTGCAATAGCTAAAATCTATGATTATTCAGGTCGCAACCTTATAGCCCTTTACTTGTTTTTAAGTATGCTTTAAGCCATTTCCGCTTCAATTTGCTTAGCCCAGTTTGCAATTCGGGCTTCGCTCTTGTCACTCTCGTTTACGTCGTCAAGTGCCAGACCGATGAAATCATCACCGTCCACGGCTGTAGAAGAAGTAAACGTGTAGTCGGCAGTCGGGACTTTCCCAATGAAGGTACAGCCGCTATCAGCCAAGGCATCGTGGATATGGGTCATGGCTTCGCAGAATGTGTCGCCGTATGACTCTCCGTCACCGCAAGCGAAAAGAGCTACCTTTTTACCTGTCAAGTCGGCTTTCTTCAGAATCTCTACCTCCGTCGTACCAATCATCTTGCAGGTCTCCGCATCCCCATGTGGACGAACCGAGAATCAGCACATCGTTATTCTCCAAATCTTCCTTGGTCATTTCTGTTACGTTGTGCACGTTGTCGTTACTCATGCCCAGTGCTTGTGCGATACTGGCGGCCAAGGTTTCGCAAGTTCCAGTGGTGGAACCATAATAAATAGTCATTTTTTTCATCTCGTTGTTGTAGTTTTGTTTAATCGTTTATTAATGGCATATTGTTTTCTTCTGTCACTGCAAAAGGTAGAACGTAAAGCGGGAATCTGCAATCGCCGGATTTGGTGATTTTGCAGGTTCCCGCTTTACTCTATAATAATGACCTTGAGCTTCCCGTCAGGTACTTTTTAGCTACTAAAAGCTTAATTTTTAAGATTTTGCCACTATATGCAGGTATGTCCGTTAGTACACATTGATTAGCGTTGAACGTGATACATTCTTTATCTCCACTTAAAAGCTCGGTTGCTATGATTTCTCCTTTCTCTTGGATTTGGAAAAATTCGAATAAATGGTGGGGAAGATTGACTGCTGTATGTTTCTCGGAATCCTCGAAGTTGGCAAGGACAATCAGCAGGTCTTTGTCTTTACGTCGGACAAAAGCATAACATTTGTCGGCATTAAACAGGTCCGAGCCGTTATTGGTGTACATCAGGTCATAGAAATCTCCTTCCCTCAAGGCTCTTTCTTTGTTGCATAATCTAAGCACTTGGGTATAGAATGCCTGCAAGGCAAGTTCTTGGCTGTAAGTTTATCGGTATCGAATTTACCTTTGTTGCGCCACCGCCTGATGGTATCTACATGCCAATAGTCGAAAATCGTGGTGCGCCCGTCTTTGCCGCTGAATCCTTCTGCATCCATTCCCCGTTCGCCTAATTCTTGTCCGAAGTAAATCATCATGGGATTTTTCCCCATACATGCGCTGACCAATAGGGCCGGACGGCCTTTTCTGCATTTCCTGCAAAAAATCAGAGGCCAATCGTTGCTCATCGTGATTTTCGAGGAAGTTCAGCATGTGGTCTTTGATGTCGTCTACGCTTTGCCAACATCCTGTAATCTGACGCGCAGAGGCATAGCCGCAAACGACTCCGCGGAGCGTGTCGTATAATCCTACCTTATCATATAAATAATCAAATCCTCCTTTATAGATGTAGTTGCGGTATTCGTTCGGGTTATATACTTCGGCAATGAAGACAAAGGGAAGGGTAATGGCATTTGATTTGCGGAATGGCCCATTCCCAGAATTCGACAGGAACCATCTCTGCCATATCGCAACGGAAGCCGTCTATACCTTTTCCGGCCCAAAACAGCAGAATGTCACGCATCTTAAACCACGTGGAAGGTATCGGGTCGAAGTGCCGTCCCCCTCCGTTACAATAATCTATTCCGTAGTTCAGTTTTATCGTTTCGTACCAGTCGTTGCGTCCGGGAGAGGGGGAAAAATTGTCATTGCCTGTAGCTTTGGCCGGACACTCTTCGTATGGGACCGGGGCACTGCCTTGCAGATCGAAGTCAGGGTGAAACGGGTGTCCGGGAATGTAATAGAAGTTGTTTTGGGGAGAGAAGGATAGGTTTTGGTCATCCTCTTCCCCGAGATCTTTCACGCCTTCAGGCCTGCTGGCGGATTTATATTGGCGTGCCACATGGTTGGGAACGAAATCGATGATGACTTTCAAACCGGCATCATGCGTACGGTATATCAGGTTTTGAAACTCCTTCATCCGTTTCTCGGGTTTTTGTGGCTAAGTCCGGGTCTACGTCATAATAGTCTTTAATGGCGTATGGGGAACCGGCTTTCCCTTTACAATGGCAGGATGGTCGGACGGAATTCCGTATGAGGTATAGTCGGTTTGTGTGGCATGTGCAATGACCCCTGTATACCAAATATGCGTTGCTCCAAGCTTTTTTGGATTTCCGTTAATGCTTTTGGGTAAAATCAGCGAAGTGCCCGCATCCGTTCTCAGTCTTGCTACCGTGGGGGGATGCATGCCGTTTTGTCGTTTCCGAAAAGGCGGGTGAACACCTGATAAATAATCATCTTGTTTTTCATATATCAATGGATTAGTCGTCAATAAAAATCCCCTTGCCGCTTTTTTTTCGGGCAAGGGGATAGCTGTTCGAGTTGGTTTAGGCTTGAATACCATGAGCTGTCACGGCATCATTTCCCTTGGCTATCTTTCCGATCATGCCTTTGCAGGACTTTGCCCGGACCGCACTCCGTGAAATCCGTGGCACCGGCTGCAATCATGTTCTGCACCTCTTGCGTCCAACGCACAGAAGCCGTGAGTTGGGCAATCAGGTTAGCCTTTATTTCTTCTGCATCCGTATGAGCCTGTGCGTCTACGTTTTGGTACACTGCACATTTAGGCGTATTGAACGTAGTTGCCTCTATGGCTGCTTGCAGTTCGTCTTTGGCCGGTTGCATCAAAGGCGAGTGGAACGCACCGCCCACCGGTAACAAGAGTGCACGCTTGGCACCGGCTGCTTTCAGTTTTTCGCATGCAGCCTTGACAGCTTCCACATTGCCGCTGATGACCAACTGTCCGGGGCAATTATAATTGGCCGGAACCACTACATTGTTTTCCGTATTGATTTCCGCGCAGACGTTCTCGATTGTGGCATCATCCAAGCCGACAATGGCCGCCATCGTAGAAGGGCAGCCTCGCATGCCTTTTGCATGGCCATGGCACGGGCGTAAACCAATTTCAGACCATCCTCAAAGTTCAGGGCACCGGCTGCTACCAACGCGGAGAATTCTCCTAAAGAATGGCCGGCCACCATGTCCGGAGCAAAATCTTCTCCCATACACCAAGCTGAAATGACAGAATGGAGGAATACGGCGGGTTGCGTCACTTTTGTCTGTTTCAACTCCTCGTCCGTACCACTGAACATGATGTCCGTAATGCGGAATCCTAAAATATCGTTTGCCTTTTCAAATAGCTCTTTTGCCAGCGGATTGTTGTCGTACAGGTCTTTGCCCATACCTACAAATTGTGCTCCTGTCCGGGAAATACAAATGCTTTCATATAATTTAAATCTTATCTAATGTATGTTTGTTCATCAATCTGGTTGCAAATTTAATAAAAACTTACTTAATCATCAGCTTTTTGGGATTAAAAAAGTGATTTAACGGGCCGTGTCCTTTTCCGATGGTGACGTCTTTTCCGTAAAACAGGGCATCCGTGAGGTATTTTTTCCCTAAACCGACAGCCTCCGGTAAGGGATACCTTGGCCGATGTAAGCCGCAATAGCAGAAGAAAGCGTGCATCCGGTTCCGTGGGTATTAGCGGAGTTTATTTTGGCGGAGTGGTAGCGGTGAATGTCTTCCGGAGTATTGCCGCAGACCAGAATATCCGTCATATCGCCCCTTCCAAATGTCCTCCTTTTATTAATACGGACCGACAACCGGTAAGGATCTGCCGTCCGGCGTTTGCCATATCTTCTATGTTCCGGATAGGGATACCGGACAGTATTTCGGCCTCCGGCAGGTTGGGGGTCACTAAAAAGTACAATGGGGATTAGGCGGTCGCGCATGACATGCAATGCTTCGGGTTTTACCAAAGAATAGCCGCTACTTGAGACTAAAACCGGATCGAAGACGGCCGGAAGGCGATTGCTTGATAAGAAATCGGCAATGACCGCTATGATACCTTCGTCCGTCACCATCCCTATTTTCAAGGCATCTATTTGCATATCTTCGGTTACGGCCTGTATTTGTTCCTTGACAATTTGAGCCGGAATAGGATATACGTTTTCACTCCCGCATGTGTTTTGTACGGTAACGGCCGTGACGATGCTGGCAGCATAGCATCCCAAAGCGGAAATCGTCTTGATGTGTCTGCCTGAATACCGGCTCCTCCGCTGCAATCGGAACCGGCAATGCTTAAAACGGTGGTATATTTCATTTGTATGTGCAAAAAGTACGCGAATGTTTGGCTGCATGCAAATAAAACAGGGAAAAAGAAGATGAAAATATCGTGTATATTTATGCATGGAATTAGAAAAATAGTTGTAATTTTGTAACTTAACTTATTCTCGTGAATATAGAACCATGGAAAGAAGTAATAATCATTTGGTAATTATGGCCGGCGGCATAGGTAGCCGCTTTTGGCCGATGAGTACTCCGGAGTGCCCGAAACAGTTTATCGATGTATTGGGATGCGGACGTACGTTGTTGCAATTGACTGCGGATCGTTTTAAAAGGATTTGTTTTCCGGAAAACATTTGGGTGGTGACGTCCGAAGCTTATGCGGATATTGTACGTGAACAGTTACCGGAAATTCCGGAATCTAACATATTGAAGGAACCTTGCCGAAGGAATACGGCGCCTTGCATTGCTTACGTGAGTTGGCGTATCAAGAAGTTGAATCCGAAAGCCAATGTGGTTGTCACGCCGAGCGATCATATCGTCATGGATGTGCCCGAGTTTGAACGTGATAACTTCCGGTTTGGCATTTACGGCGGAGACGGACTCTATTTTGACTTTGGGCATGAAGCCGAATCGTCCGGAAACCGGATACGGATATATTCAGGCTGACTTGGGTTTTGCATCGGCACGTAACAAGGAGATTTATCGGGTGGATTCTTTTAAGGAAAAGCCTGATTTTGCCACGGCAAGCCGCTATATCCAAAAGAATAATTATTTCTGGAATGCCGGAATATTCGTGTGGAACGTCAGTACGATTGTCAACGCCTTCCGTGTATCAGCCCGCTATCGCGCAGATTTTCGAGCAGCTTATGCCCATATATGGCAGCGAGCAGGAACAGGAAGCTATCAATCGTGATTTTCCGAAGTGTGAGAATATATCGGTAGATTCTGCCATCATGGAGAAAGTAGAAGAGATATTCGTGCTTCCGGCTAACTTCGGATGGAGTGATTTAGGTACGTGGGGCTCTTTGCATGAGCATACGCCTCAAGACGCTTATGGTAATGCTTGTATCGGAAAGAATATTTCAGTGTATGATACGCATAACTGTATGATTCATACCACTCAGGAGAAAAAGTCGTAATACAAGGTCTGATGGTTTCATTGTGGCAGAAAAGAACGATACTTTGCTCATCTGTAAATTGTGGGAAGAGCAACGCATCAAGCAATTCAGCGAATGACAGGAAATATGCCCATGTGGAGAGACGGTGCGAAAGCTTTCTTTTCACATGGGTTTTACAGGGGCGGATGAATCCGGATTAAAGTGTGTGAATATGTCGCTGTGAGTTAAGACATACTGATAGAAATCCTTGGCTTCCACTTCTTCCGGGATGAATCGTCCCACGGTGTATTCCAATGCTTCGGGAGCTTTTTCACAAGCAATTTTCAGAAAGACGATGAATTCCTGATAACGGTTTTGCATCAACGCACAATAGGCCAGATAGGCGTATGCTTTTTTGACTTTCCTTGTCTTGTGAAGCATCGCGATTCAGCGTATACAAGAAATGTTCTCTCGCCCTTTCGTACAGTTTGTTTTCCACTAAAGACAAGCCGACGAGAAAATGAGCTTCCGAAGGGTTTTCGTGGCTTTGGATAAATGTGTTGTAGCATTCGAGGGCTTCGTTTTCTCTCTCGTTTTGCATCAGGATATGCCCTTTGTATAAGTCTGCTTCGTAATCCGGATTTATTTCTTTTATCTTGTCGATATATCCAAAGGCTTTGTCTGTATCGTGTAGCCTGCTATACACCTCCGAAAGGTTGGCATATATGTGTTGCTGTTCCGTAGAATAACCTTGGGATAATTCTTCGGCTTTAAGTAATTGGCTTAAGGCTTCGTCGTAGCGTTCGAGTGCGGAGAGGCACACCCCGTCGAAAAGATAAGGAATTTCATTGGACGGATGTTCCTTGAAATATCGGAGATAAAGTTGGTGGGCTTCGTCGAGATTCTGTTGTTGAAGCAGGCTGTTGGCCTTCAGCAAAAGAGCTTGGGCGTCGTGCTCGTCTATAGCCAATGCAAAATCAGCAGTTTCCATGGTTTTGGAAAAAGTCTTCGCATACGAAATAGGCTTCGCCCAATGAGTTGCCATGCATTAAGGTTGTAGGGTTGATGTCCAACAAACTATTTAATATCTCGATAGCCTCTTTCGGACGATTGGAAGAGATGAGGTGGTCTGCCTTGAGTTTCAGAAACTTTCGTTGTCCGGTTCCATGTCGAGCGCCCGTTGTCCCCATTGAGCTGCCTGTTCCAAATAGCCGTAATCCAAAAACAGTGTAGCCGTGTCGTATGCAAACAAAGCGGCATCTTCTTCTTCCGTTTCGGCTTTTTTCGGACAGGTATGTGGTGGCTTCCTGTTCTTTTCCTTCACGCAACAGCAATTCTGCGTTGAGGAATATGACTTCTCGGTCGTTGGGATCCGTAATACAGTCGCGTATGGTTTTGGCACCTTCGATGTCGCCGTTGAACATCTTTTGTCGCGCCAGGAAAATCAAAGGGTCGATACTACCGGGGTGGATGTTCAGGGCGTATTGGATACACGCCATAGCTTTGTCCGTGTCGTTCTGCACGAGATAATACTCGGCGATGTCGTCAGTTCGTCTGCTTCCAGATAAACCGACTGACCGCCTTGTAACATCTGCTCGTAAAGAGCCAGATTCTTTTTTGAATTCTTCTTCTTGAAAATACGAGAGGTCTTCTGTCGACATGTTATTTGTTTTTCTTACTCCATGTGTCTTTCAGGCCTACGGTACGATTGAATACCAAATGTTCGGCCGTACTGTCCTTGTCCATCATGAAATAACCGATGCGTTGGAACTGCAGATATTCAAGCGGCTTTTTGGTCGCTGCATATTTTTCCACATAACATTGGGGCAGGACTTTCAGTGACTCTGGGTTCAACAACTCACGGAAATCGCGTTCTTCAGCTCCTGGGTTCTCTATGCTGAAAAGTCGGTCGTATAAGCGCACTTCGGCCGGTTGGCAATGTCCGCAGCTCACCCAATGGAGTGTGCCTTTCACTTTTCTGTCCGAACCGGGCATGCCGCTTTTCGACATGGGATCGTATTCACAGTAGACCTCCGTCACGTTGCCGTTCTCGTCTTTCTTGCATCCCGTACACTTTTACGATGTAAGCGCTTTTCAGACGAACTTCATTGCCGGGAGTCAGGCGGAAGTATTTTTGGGAGCGTCTTCCATGAAGTCTTCGCGTTCTATCCACAGTTCGCGACTGAACTCGATGATATGGGCTTCCGTCGGCTTCATTTTCGGGATTGTTTACGGTTTCAAGCTCTTCCACTTGTCCTTCCGGATAGTTGGTAATCACGAGTTTTACGGGTTAAGTACGGCCGAGACACGGGTTGTCTCGCATTCAGGTCCTCACGTACGGCTGCCTCCAGCATAGCAAAGTCGTTCAGGGCATCGAACTTGGTATAACCGATCATGTCGATGAATTTGCGGATGGCTTCAGGAGAGTAGCCGCGGCGGCGGAACCCGCAGAGGGTCGGCATTCGTGGGTCGTCCCATCCGTTTACCAGACCTTCTTTTTACCAATGCGAGCAATTTGCGTTTGCTCATGACGGTATAAGTCAGGTTCAGACGGTTGAATTCTATCTGACGAGGACGGTGGTCTGCCAAGTCGTTCCCTTCTTTCAACTCATCGATGAAGTGGTCATAGAGCGGACGATGGGGGACAAACCCAACGTACAGATGGAGTGGGTCACTCCTTCAAAGTAATCGCTTTGCCCGTGCGCGAAGTCATACATCGGGTAGGCTTTCCACTTGCTGCCCGTGCGGTGGGGTTCTTTTGTTGATGATGCGATAAATGATGGGGTCGCGGAAGTGCATATTCGGATTGGCCATGTCCAACTTGGCGCGCAGCACCATGGAACCTTCTTCCGCCTCGCCGCTGTTCATCTTGTTAAACAGTTCCAGATTTTCTTCTATGGACGGTCGCGATAGGGGCTGGGCGTACCGGGTTGCGTCGGTGTTCCCTTTGTTCGGCAATCTGTTCGCTGCTTTGTTCGTCGATGTAGGCTTTGCCTTCTTTTTAATCAGTCTGACGGCAAAGTCCCACAGTTGCTGAAAGTAGTCCGAAGCATGATAGATTTCTCCCATTTGAATCCCAGCCACTGTATGTCCTCCCTTGATGGCCTCTACGTATTCCGTGTCTTCTTTGATAGGGTTTGTGTCGTCCAATCTTAGATTACACACACCGCCGTATTTTTTCCGCGATGCCGAAGTCCATACAGATCGCTTTTTGCATGTCCGATATGCAGATATCCGTTAGGTTCCGGCGGAAAACGGGTTTGCAGTCGTCCGTCGTTCTTGCCGGCCTTCAGGTCTTCCACCACTATTTCTTCTACGAAATTAAGTCCTTTCTTTTCTGATGATTCAGCATGAGTTGTTTCAGTCATAACCAATCTGTTTTGCGTAATTATCAATAATGGTTGCAAAGATACTATTAAAAATTGGAAATCACTTTCGTCTTTCCTATAATAATAAGGTATAAGAAGAGTTTTTTAAAGAGAATAAAATGAATGCTCTTTTTTATGCTAAGAAACATCCTTTTTATTTGTGTAGTTGACCGGAAAATCCGATATTTGCAAAAGTTATTCTGAAAACAATCTTTTTACCTTAAAAACTAATACCTATATGAGATTATGGAAAGAGGATGTGTCGAGATGACACGTCCTCTTATTGGTATATATCGGGGGCTTTTTGTCTGGTGAGTAGAGGGTGGTTTGAGCTTTTTTGTATTCTGTTTTTAATGAATGCAGCGAGGAACTGATTGTAAAGTCCAATTTCATGTTTTTCTTTTTATATTGTGTTGTTTTCCTTCTTGGCTCCATTTGTTTTTTATCATTGTCTTTTTGTCAGAACGTCAGATTTAGGCCTTTATGTTTGCCGTATTCGTCAGTGGTTCCGGCCTTGATGGATGTTTTATTCGCTTCTCGCGGGGGTGGGTTTTACCGTTTTGCCAGGGTGGGGGCGGCTTTTGCTTTCCTTTTGCCGTGTGCGGGGTTCGGGTGTGCGCCGGCGGGCCTCCGGCATGTCAGGTAACGGTGCTTTTGGGTGCCTTATGGTTATTCAAGATGTGCCCCGTTTTTCTTTCAGATAAATCCGGGCTGCGGTTCTGAGGGGGTGTTCCCGTGGCCCGGATGCTTGTTTTTTTCCGTTTTCAGCCGTGCCGTTTTCCGTTCCTGGCCAGTCGTCTCCATTTTGTGCGCCGAACGTAAAACCGTTCGCTTCCGATTGATTTTCCGTTTGGCTGAGACGGAGTGTATGATATACGGCATATATGCAGGATTGGGTGTGTGTTTTGTATAAATATTCAGGTTTGGGGCTACGGATTTGCCTCGGATGAGGTTTTCTGTGCCCCGTTTTTGGGCGTTTTTGTTGTCTTTCTGATTGTTTTTTCTTTCTTTTCCTGTCTTTCTGTCGGGCTTGGGGGACGGTTCCCATGGCGACTGTAACCGGATGGGACGACGGCCCTTCCTGTTCCGTCTTACGGTTCTTTGTCCGGTAGGTATGGGTATTCGCTTTTGCCGTGGCGGACTTGTCTGGTCCGTCCCGTATCGTCGTTCCCATAAGCAGCCCATGAAAATCCTCCTTTGTCTGCCGGGCAGCCGTGATGTTGCAGGGTAGGGGGCTTGCGGGGGCGGCTGTGGCCGGGTTTGTGTGCACGGTGGCGGTTAAGTACCGCTTTGTTTCGGTGGATGCTGAGGTCGTTTTCCGTTTTCAGTTCCGGGCGGCACTATAAAATATTTTGTGTAAATGTAAAATACGGAACCCGTAATGAATCCCGTATTTTACATTTACACAAAATATTTTATAGTGCCAAATCAGAAAAATAATCTACACCACAAATCTCATTGAAAATCTGAATGGAAAAATCAGAAAGTACACTAAATCAAAACTTTCATTCCCTTCGGATGACGCAGTGAAGAAAATGGTATACCTCTCTTTGATGGAGATTGAGAAGAAATGGACGATGCCGATTACTAACTGGGGATTGATTATGAACCAATTTATGCTTATTTTTGAAAACAGAATCCAGATATAAGTGAACTTATAACTGAATCCCGTTTACATTTACACAAAATTGTGGACAGTGCCGTCCGGGCGGTCTTTTTGTCCGTCGTCGAGGCTGTAATTTAAACTGTGTTAGCAAAGAAAAAGAATAAATTATTAACTTTGCTGACACAGTTTAAATTACAGCCTCCACCGCCCTTGAAAAGCTTGTCTACCTCGCTTATCGCAACATACGCAAGAAATGGACTATGCCACTGGCTAATTGGGGCACCATTGCCCAACAACTGGCGATAAAGTTTGGAGATAGATTTAAGTTGTTGTAATTTTACGCTCGTCGGGAGTGCTGGTGTACCCCCTTGGCGCTGGCCGATCCCCGACCGATGAGTTTGAAAGATAAACATCGCATGACACAGTTTACTTTACGCCCCCCCCGTCGTCCGTCGTTTCCCTTCCGTTTTCGGCCTTCCTTGCCCGGTCTTCTCTTCCGGATAGTTGTTTCTCTTGTCTTCGGTCAACCGGTGGGTGCTCCGTCCTTTCCCAGCCTTCCCTGTTTCCACCTTAATATATATGAGGTGTTTTCATGTGTGGCTTCTTGTGCATCTTCCGTGTTTTCCCTGTGTGTGCCCTCTGTTCCGGTGTCTTCTCCTTTTTGCAATCCTTGCCGCCCCAGCCATTTCTCCGTTCCAATTCGTCCCGTTGCTCCAATGCGTCTTCCATGCTTTCCTTGTGTGTGTCCTCTGTCCAGTTGTATCCGTCTTTCTTGTCTCGGTACCTCCTCCTTTTTACAGCCTTTGCCCCTTCCTTATTTATCTTTCCTTTGTGTACGCCTCCTGACACATGCCCTATATTTTCCTTGTGTGTCTTTCGTCCCGGTACCTCTTTCTCTTTGTTGTCCTTTCTGCCCTTCCTATCTCCGTCCTTGGGCTTTCCGTTCCCCTTGTGCTTTTTCTGTGTTTTCTTTGCGCGTGTTTTTCGCCTCGGTGCCCCTCACCTTCCCGGTGCCATTCCCTCTCTCCCCGCCTCCTTTCCCTCCTCTTCCTCCTTCGTTCCCGCGTTTTCCTTCCCCTTTTCTCCGTTCTTTTCCTCTCCTTCGTTTTCCATTTAGAAAAAAGTTTTCCCTTAAATCGTGCATGATTTCGAGTGTTAAATATATGTTTTACAGCATATTCCTTGTTTGTTTAGGGAAGTTTTTCTAAATTTGCAGGAGTTTCCGCTTGAAAAAAAAGTGGTTATAATATTTGGTGGTTATCGGAAAAGTGTCTACCTTTGCACTCGCTTTCAGGAAGCAAGGCCTTTTTGGGTTTGTGCGGAGCAGGGAGCGTAAAGTGAAAAGAGTTCATTGAAAGTCTTACATAAAGAGAGAAAGTAGTACAAGAGCTTGGATGTTTTTTGGGAGGACGTTGTTCTTCTTAGAGATTATCCAAGGGTAAAAAAGAAACGAACCGTCATGATTCCCGTGTATGCTGGTCATATATCGGGGTGTGAAAAGAAACGAGAAAACGGGTAAGTCCAGGGAGTCCGGAAACAGAACAGATGCCTTTCCCTTATGGGTGAAGGTTAAAGATATTCTACAATGAAGAGTTTGATCCTGGCTCAGGATGAACGCTAGCTACAGGCTTAACACATGCAAGTCGAGGGGCAGCATGGACCCAGCTTTGCTGGGTTTGATGGCGACCGGCGCACGGGTGAGTAACGCGTATCCAACCTGCCCTTTACTCCGGGATAGTCTCCTGAAAGGGAGTTTAATACCGGATGTGTTTGTCTTTCCGCATGGGAGCGACAAATAAAGATTGATTGGTAAAGGATGGGGATGCGTCCCATTAGCTTGTTGGCGGGGTAACGGCCCACCAAGGCGACGATGGGTAGGGGTTCTGAGAGGAAGGTCCCCCACATTGGAACTGAGACACGGTCCAAACTCCTACGGGAGGCAGCAGTGAGAATATTGGTCAATGGGCGGGAGCCTGAACCAGCCAAGTAGCGTGAAGGATGACGGCCCTAGGGGTTGTAAACTTCTTTTATAAGGGAATAAAGTTCGCCACGCGTGGTGTTTTGTAGGTACCTTATGAATAAGCATCGGCTAATTCCGTGCCAGCAGCCGCGGTAATACGGAAGATGCGAGCGTTATCCGGATTTATTGGGTTTAAAGGGAGCGTAGGCGGGCTTTTAAGTCAGCGGTCAAATGCCACGGCTCAACCGTGGCCAGCCGTTGAAACTGCAAGCCTTGAGTCTGCACAGGGCACATGGAATTCGTGGTGTAGCGGTGAAATGCTTAGATATCACGAAGAACTCCGATCGCGAAGGCATTGTGCCGGGGCAGCACTGACGCTGAGGCTCGAAAGTGCGGGTATCAAACAGGATTAGATACCCTGGTAGTCCGCACGGTAAACGATGAATGCTCGCTATGGGCGATATATAGTCCGTGGCCAAGCGAAAGCGTTAAGCATTCCACCTGGGGAGTACGCCGGCAACGGTGAAACTCAAAGGAATTGACGGGGGCCCGCACAAGCGGAGGAACATGTGGTTTAATTCGATGATACGCGAGGAACCTTACCCGGGCTTGAATTGCAGGTGCATGAGTCGGAGACGGCTCTTTCCTTCGGGACTCCTGTGAAGGTGCTGCATGGTTGTCGTCAGCTCGTGCCGTGAGGTGTCGGCTTAAGTGCCATAACGAGCGCAACCCTTCTCCCCAGTTGCCATCGGGTAATGCCGGGCCCTCTGGGGACACTGCCATCGTAAGATGCGAGGAAGGTGGGGATGACGTCAAATCAGCACGGCCCTTACGTCCGGGGCCACACACGTGTTACAATGGGGGGTACAGAGGGCCGCTGTCCGGTGACGGTCGGCCAATCCCTAAAACCCCTCTCAGTTCGGACTGGAGTCTGCAACCCGACTCCACGAAGCTGGATTCGCTAGTAATCGCGCATCAGCCATGGCGCGGTGAATACGTTCCGGGCCTTGTACACACCGCCCGTCAAGCCATGAAAGCCGGGGGTGCCTGAAGTCCGTGACCGCGAGGGTCGGCCTAGGGTAAAACTGGTGATTGGGGCTAAGTCGTAACAAGGTAGCCGTACCGGAAGGTGCGGCTGGAACACCTCCTTTCTGGAGCGTCTTCCTGTCCTTAGTCGTTTTCAGGTGTTTCATAAGAGGCGAGTTTCCTCTTGTACGGCTGTCTTTCTTTAGCAAAAGATGTGAGACTCGAAAAGATATAGCAGTGAGGGATGCAGGAAGCTGTTCTTCCACCTGGGGTGTGCTAGACACCTATATGCGTCCGTCGTGGGCATTGAGCCGCGCCAGTCCTATAGCTCAGTAGGTCAGAGCGCCACACTGATAATGTGGAGGTCGGCAGTTCAAGTCTGCCTGGGACTACGCAAGCATGAGGGGGATTAGCTCAGCTGGCTAGAGCACCTGCTTTGCAAGCAGGGGGTCAACGGTTCGAATCCGTTATTCCCCACCATCAGCCCTTTTATAATGGGTTAAAACGGTCATTGACATATTGGACAAACAAAACGTAAAAAAGCGAACGAGGTATATGTAAACGAACATGTGCAAAAAGGTACGTCCTTTTCCATAGTCCCGCCACTGGCGAGACGGATGGGAGAGGAACAGTACAGGCGAAAGTAATGAAGGGCGTACGGTGGATGCCTAGGCTCTTACAGGCGATGAAGGACGTGATAAGCTGCGAAAAGCCGCGGTGAGGCGCAAATGGCCCTTGACCCGCGGATCTCCGAATGGGACAACCCAATATCTTGAAGAGATATTATCCCGCCGGTGCGGGGGAGGCGAACGCGGGGAACTGAAACATCTTAGTACCCGCAGGAAAAGAAAATAAAGAATGATTCCCCAGTAGTGGCGAGCGACCGGGGAAGAGCCCAAACCGACGTTGTCTCGGCATCGTCGGGGTTGTAGGACCGCGCCATCGCAAGAAAGGCCGTGAGTGGAAGCGACTGGAAAGCCGCGCCATAGAGGGTGACAGCCCCTTACACGAAGCAGCCTGAAGCGTAGCGGACTCCTGAGTAGCGCGGGACACGAGTAATCCTGTGTGAATCCGCCGGGCCCATCCGGCAAGGCTAAATACTCGTAAGAGACCGATAGTGAACCAGTACCGTGAGGGAAAGGTGAAAAGGACCCCTTGCAGGGGAGTGAAACAGTTCCTGAAACCGTACGCCTACAAGCGGTCGGAGCATCTTAAGTGATGTGACGGCGTGCCTTTTGCATAATGAACCTACGAGTTGCCGTCACCAGCGAGGTTAAGTGCGATGACGCACCGAGCCGCAGCGGAAGCGAGTCTTAAAAGGGCGCGATAGTTGGTGGAGGCAGACGCGAAACCGAGTGATCTACACTTGTCCAGGATGAAGTCCCGGTAACACGGGATGGAGGTCCGCACCAATAAGCGTTGAAAAGCTTCTGGATGAGGTGAGTGTAGGAGTGAAAGGCCAATCAAACTCGGAGATAGCTCGTACTCCCCGAAAGGCATTTAGGTGCCGCCTGTGGCGTTCCCGACGTGAGGTAGAGCGACTGATAGGATGCGAGGGCTTCACCGCCTATCAAGTCCTGACAAACTCGAATGCACGTCGGCCAAGCCATGGAGTAAGGGCATGGGTGCTAAGGTCCGTGCCCGAGAGGAGAAGAATCCAGACCACCGGCTAAGGTCCCGAAATACTGGTTAAGTTAGACTAACGCAGTCCGGCCCCCAAGACAGCTAGGATGTTGGCTTGGAAGCAGCCATTCATTCAAAGAGTGCGTAACAGCTCACTAGTCGAGGAGCTGGGCGTGGATAATAATCGGGTATAAAACCAGTTACCGAAGCCGTGGGATGCGCAGCATCGGTAGGGGGAGCATTGCATGCGGCTTGGAAGGCGGGGCGCGAGCCCCTCTGGGAGCGCATGGAAACGCAAATGTAGGTATAAGTAACGACAAGGGGGTGGGATGCCCCCCGCCGAAAGACCAAGGTTTCCTGAACAACGCTAATCGGTTCAGGGTCAGTCGGGTCCTAAGCATAAGCCGTATGGCGAGAGCGATGGACGAAACGGTTAATATTCCGTTACTGTCTTGGTGTGTGACGCGGCGACGGAGTAGTGACACGGCCGCCTCCTGACGGAAAAGGGGGTTGAAGCGCAAAGGTGTTGAGGAAGGCAGGCAAATCCACCTTCCGAGCCAAAGCGCGATAGTACGCCGGGCCCTTTGGGGCAAGGCGATAGTGCCGGTAATCAGACTTCCAAGAAAACCCGCTAAACTTCAGCACCAAGTCACCCGTACTCCAAACGGACACACGTGGTCGGGTAGAATATACTAAGGCGCTTGGGAGATTCACGGTTAAGGAACTAGGCAAATTGACCCCGTACCTTCGGAATAAGGGGTCCTCGCTTTTGCGAGGCGCAGAGAATAGGTCCAGGCAACTGTTTAACAAAAACACAGGGCTGTGCCAATTTGAAAGAAGAAGTATACAGCCTGACACCTGCCCGGTGCCGGAAGGTTAAGAGGAGAGCTCATCAGCGATGAGAAGGCTTGAATTGAAGCCCGGTAAACGGCGGCCGTAACTATAACGGTCCTAAGGTAGCGAAATTCCTTGTCGGGTAAGTTCCGACCTGCACGAATGGTGTAATGATCCGGACACTGTCTCAACCGTGATCCCAGTGAAATTGTAGTATCGGTGAAGATGCCGATTACCCGCGATGGGACGAAAAGACCCCGTGAACCTTTACTATAGCTTAACGTTGTACCCGGGCTGTCGATGTGTAGGATAGGCCGGAGGCGTCGAGGCGGGCACGCCAGTGTCCGTGGAGCCGTTGTTGAAATACGGCCCTTTGGCCGTCTGGGTACTAACTTGGTGAATCCAAGGACCGCGTTTGGCGGGTAGTTTGACTGGGGTGGTCGCCTCCAAAAGCGTAACGGAGGCTCCTCAAAGGTGCCCTCAGGCCGATTGGTAACCGGCCGCAGAGTGTAATGGCAAAGGGCGCTTGACTGAGAGGCCGACAGGCCGCACAGGCAGGAAACTGGAGCATAGTGATCCGGCGGTTCCGTATGGAAGGTCCGTCGCTCAAAGGATAAAAGGTACTCCGGGGATAACAGGCTGATCCCTCCCAAGAGCTCATATCGACGGAGTGGTTTGGCACCTCGATGTCGGCTCGTCACATCCTGGGGCTGGAGAAGGTCCCAAGGGTTGGGCTGTTCGCCCATTAAAGTGGCACGCGAGCTGGGTTCAGAACGTCGTGAGACAGTTCGGTCTCTATCTATCGTGGGCGCAGGAAATTTGCGTGGTTCTGACACTAGTACGAGAGGACCGTGTTGGACCGACCTCCGGTTTGCCGGTTGTGCCGCCAGGTGCACCGCCGGGTATCCGCGTCGGGTATGGATAAGCGCTGAAAGCATCTAAGCGCGAAGCCTTCCACAAGATTAGATTTCCTTTATGAGGGTCGTCAGAGACGATGACGTGGATAGGGTGCAGGTGTAAAGACGGCGACGTCAAAGCCGAGCAGTACTAATTGCCCGAAAGCTTTTGTCTGGTACGCGGTACTTTTTTCGCATGGGTGTTTTTTTCATGTACATTTTAGTTTGTTTTTTATGTTTTGTTGGTTTGATGTCAAGGGTATGATACGCCGCTTCCCTATATAATGTTGTGTGTCGTGTATTCCCGAGTCAGATATTATGGTGGCTATTGCAGCGGTGTCCCACCTCTTCCCATTCCGAACAGAGAAGTTAAGCCCGCTCACGCCGATGGTACTGCCTGCAAAGCGGGAGAGTAGGTAGCCGCCTTTTTTCAGGTAAGAGAGGATATTCCGGTCAAGACGGGGATATCCTCTTTTTTGTTTCCTTTTTGCCGTGGCGGTAATCCGTCAAGGCCGTTTGTCCCTTGGTAAGGGAGAGATTAAAATATGAATTACTTGCAAGCCAGATGTCCACAAAATATAAACAGTGAGAAATGAAACAAAAATGGAAGAAAGCAACATCTTACTAAAAAATAATTTTAAGATTACTTGCAGATAAACAATATATTGAATATCCTTGTAAATATGATTAAAGAGATAAATGTATTTTTATTCCGTTGTATGAGGAAACTGGGAATGCAGTCCTTATACTATCGGTTGCTCTACCCCTTTTATCACTCTCCTTCCGCCAGGACAGAGAGAATATATAGAAAAGGGCATGTGACCGTTTGTATACACTTCATCCGGATGTGGGCCAATCCTCTTTGTCTCAAAATAAATTGGAACGACCGTTTCAATACGATTTACAGATTATTGTACCGGCTTATAATGTAGAATCATATATAGCAGAATGTATAGATTCCATATTGGCGCAGCGCACATCCTTCCGTATTCTCGTTACAGTAGTGAATGACGGCTCTACCGATCAAACCTTTTCCGTCTTGCAACGCTATGCAGACTGTCCGGAGATATGCATAATCCAGCAAGAGAATAAAGGATTCTCGGGAGCAAGGAACGCAGCTTTGAAACATATTCGTGCATCTTATATTATGTTCGTGGATGCGGATGATAAACTACCAGAAGGTGCCGTTGAATCTTTGATGCGTTCGGCATTGCGTACGGATGCAGATATCGTGGAAGGCGGGTATAGCCGCTTTGTGGGAGAACGTACGACTTTTACTTTCCGCCATTCGGAGAGTTTTACCCGGGATTGGAGCATATTGTATGGATTCCCGGTGGGGAAAGTCTATAAGTCTTGGTTGTTTGAGGACGTGGTTTTTCCATTGGGCTATTGGTTTGAGGATACAATTTGTATTTATCTCCTCTATCCGCGTTGCAAGGCTGTAGCTACCATAAAAGGATGTTGTCTATTTGTATCGGCAGAACGAACAAGGTATCACTTTTACTTCTCGGGGGAATATCAAGACGTTGGACGCTCTATGGGTGACCCGCCGTTTGTTGGCCGACAGCAAGCGGATGGGAATTCCTGCTACACAGGCTTTGTACGACATGTTGTTGTTGGATTTAAGCGTGAACCTGACTCGTTTTGTGACCTTGGATGATATGGTCCATCAGGATGCTTTTTATGGTCAGTGCGGCATTGTTGCAGGAATATTTTTCCCCATTATCGTACGGAGAACATTCGCCTGCGTCCTTTGGAACAGGCTTTTCTCCATTACGATTACGGGGCTTACAGGCTTTATGGCAAATGCTATCTCGGTGTGTGAAATAGTTGCATGCCGTCCTTGGCTCTATGGGCATACGACCTTCCGGCCTTCGATGATGTAGATGCCTTTTTTCATCTCTTTTACAGGGCGTCCGGACAAATCATATACTGACTTCATGGTTCTATCTCCGTGATGGCGGACCGGTTCAACAGACGAACCGCCTTCTCCGGTGGAGAAATCGGTCACCCTGTTGCTCATCGTGTTCAACGCTCTGACATCCGTTGTTTCCAATGCCCGATTGTATAGGATAAGGTCGTCCATCCTCACGTCCACAGAACCCCAGAAAGAACCGTAGCCCAAATAGAAATTAGGGCAGGACTGGATGAAATCCATGACCTTATTATAATCGAAGTCCTTTGCGTCCGTAATATCGGAGCCATTACAGTACCCGACATATTCAACGTCACGTATCCTGCTTCCGTTGACATATATGCAACAGCCTTCTGTACGTGAAACAGTGAGCGTGACCAGGCTCCATTTACCGATAGGAATTCGCTCGGAGATAATACTACCAGGATGGTTGATGTCGAACCAGTCTTTGCCATTGTTAAAGCCTACGTACGAATTGCCTGTAAGGTACAACCGGGTGTTGGCCGCAGGATTATAGAAAGACCATATTGCATCCCACGGAATGTCGTCGGTACGTTTCACCCATAAAGATACGGTCATGCCTTCCAAACGCTCATTCCTTAGCGGATTGGGCATTTTGTGTAGCTGCAATAGCCGCTTGCACCGAAATATTGGTGCAGGATGCTGCCGTTGCGTAAACTATCTTTTTTCTAATGATGGTATGTCATTGCCGCCTTGCGACAAGCGCCTGGCCGTTTGTGTGTAGTCGTAGGCATTGACAAAAGGCTCCTGGTCGAAATCATAATATGCTTTTATGCCGCCAAGCCAGTCTCCGTCGGGCAGGGATTCCTTGCGGGCCGTGACGTGGAACGTATCAGTCCAAAAAGTAGGCACCGCAGGACAGTTCGCAGGATAATTGCACGGGGACATCTTCCGTCAGGCCGGCCGGATTGTATCGTCCGGTATGGGAAACCACGTCCGGAGTGTCGGACTCCCCATTTGGCGTTGACATTGATTTCCCTTTCCATTCCATACAAGTCTATGTTGCGCGAGATGTATTGATTGTCCTTGACCGGAATGGCAGTCGTATTGAGTGTATAAGCCAAGGCATATTCGTCCTTCATCCGGTATCCCCATACATTTGTGCCATTGTCGCCACATGCAGTGAAACAGATGGCTTTGATGGTGGTCGGTTCCATTTGTTGCTCCGTCACGACTCCTTCGTAAACCGTACCGTTCAGGTTCAAGGTGATGTATGAATTGCCGTCATATATCTTCCAAGTTCCGCTGTATGCCCCTTCTACCTTCCCGTCTTCGCGGAGCAAGATTTCTGTGGGGGCGGCCTCTTCGTAGGCGGCATGGTTTTGCCCGTAGGGATGGATGAGGACGTGATAACGGCCTGCTACCTCTTTGGAATCGAACAGTTGGGAAGAGGCTATCTGACGGTCGCCTGTCGTTTCTCCGTGGAACTCGAACGGAGCGGCTACGGGCCAGCCGGAACGGTTCAGGAACAGTTGGTGCACACGAACCTGATGTCCCGCCGTCCCGTCATTGAATTTGGTATGGTAAACCAAGTAAGTGCGTCCGTCCTCTGCGGCAAGCACGGAATTATGTCCTTGCGCACGTTCGCCGACATTCATAAATCCCCAATGGTTGTAGGCTCCCAATAGCTTTTCACCGCGATTGTCTGCGTTGAGACCGTAGTTAAGTTTCCAACTTGTGAAGATGGCATCGGTCCCGTTCATGTCCTTGTACGGGCCGTCCGGACGAGACGAACGGAATACACGCATCTCGTATCCGCCGTTGGGTTCAAGCCCGCCATAGCTCATGAACAAGTAATAGTGGTCGCCGATATGTTCGATATAGGAACCTTCGCCCGATACATAACGACCGCCTGCGATTTTCTTTTTCCGAAGTACGGGTCGGATGTCACGTTGGCCCCTTTTCGTATCGAAGTCCCCCGTATAAGTGACGTTGTAGTCCCGCAGACCGGTATTCGGATCTAATTGCAGGATATAGATTCCACCCGACCAAGAGCCGTACGACATCCATAACGTCCCGTCTTCATCGTAGAACACGCAAGGGTCTATGGCGTGCGGCCAATAATCTCCCCATTTTTCCTGTTTATACCGTGCGGGAGGCTCGATTGCTTCCCGACGACTAATTCCAAGTCGGTTTTGTGGAAAGAGATGCGCTCGTCCGTGTCGTTGCGGAATCCGCTGAATATTACAGGGCCTTGATAGACGTAAGGCCCCTCTATGCGGTCGGCCGTGAGCAGGATGATACAAGAATTCCATTGCGGACCGTTCAAGCTGAGGTATTGGCACCACTTTCCTGACACGGGATTGTAAATAATGTCCGGAGCCCACATGTTGCCGTCTACGGTCCATGGTATTTCTTCTCCATTGGTACCGGTACCGGGAAGGGCGCAGTTCCAAGCTGCGGCATCGAAATTACCGAAATCCACCGTTTCGCCGTGAATGGTGATTTTCCGCGTTTGGTGAGTATGGAAAGCGTCCGCCGGAGCTACGTTGGACGTGATTGTCCCGTCCGTATCCACCGTGCCCCAAGGAAAGGACACCCCGGTCCAGTTTTGCAAATCACGGGTTTTGGCAGTGGCCATGTGTGAACCGAAGACGTAATATTGCCTGCTCCCCTCATCATAAACGATAGAAGGGTCGTGTACACTGGTGCGTTGCATGCTTATTGTGGAATATTTGCTTTTCGCATCCTCCGTAGTCATGGGAATCCAGAGAGTTTCCTCTTGTCCGTACGAAGGCAAGGAATGGGATAGCGTAACTGTGAGCACCAGGCTTTTCAATAGAGAATAGAATACTTTTTTTCATGACTTTAATCAGGTTAATGGTTTTAAAGCACAAAACGCAACTAACTTTCCTGAAGTTAATTGCGTTTGTATTGAGTTGCGGAGGCCCGACTCGAACGAACGACCTCCAGGTTATGAGCCTGGCGAGCTACCAACTGCTCCACTCCGCGATGTGTTTCTTGATTTCGAGTGCAAAGATAGTGCATTTCCCGAACAGCCAAACAAATTGCGGATTATTTTCGTGAAAATGCGAATGTGCCTGTCTCGTTGCCGGTGGAGCGTCCCTGTGTCCTTTGTCTTGCAGCGGTGGCAGGCCGTCATTGGTCCTGTACAGGGATATAGTCTATTTGACTTTCTTCGTCGGTGGCCTCCAGTTTGAAGATGACCGGCCGGAGACCGTCGTTGCAACTACAGATGGCCATGCCCGGTTTGCTTATCCAATCTCCGTAGTAGAACGGTTTCTTTCGTTGCGCCGTGGGCCAGCGCAAATACATATTGGTAAATCGCTTTCCAAGCCTCGTCGCAAAATCCGTCGGGTTTGGCATAGTCTGCATAAAACACCTGTCCTTCGCGGAGCATCGGGCAGGGCCGTAGTCCAGCCGCACCGTATTCCTTGGCCAAGTCCTCGTTGAACATTTTGCGGAGGACCGTAATTTTCACTTTCTTCATCCTGTCCTGTTTTTATTGTTTCTGCAGTCGGTGGAAAGCCCAATCTGCCGTCTGCAAAATTACGGAAAAAGCCGGTATGGCGGCAATAATTTCCATGTTAATTTGAGCCGGGCTTACCCGTTTCGGGTAAAAAAGGGCAGGCTTTTTTGCAAGACAGAAACGAAAATTAGTGGTTGGGGGAAATATTGCCTGCTTGCCGGATTTCGCTTACATTTGTAACAGTTATGACTGTTTCGAAGACAAGGACACGATTGGTGGATGTGGCGCGCGGGCTGTTTGCCAAGCAAGGGCTGGAGAATACGACGATGAACGATATTGCCGTAGCCTCGGGCAAAGGACGTCGTACGCTTTACACCTATTTCAAGAATAAGGAAGACATTTATTTTGCCGTGATAGAAACGGAGTTGGAGCATCTTTCGGCCCAGTTGTAGGAAGTGGCCAATAAAAGGATGGACTTGGAGGAAAAACTGGTGGAAATCATTTATGTCCATTTGCATTCCATTAAAGAGGTCGTGCTGCGCAACGGTAATTTGCGTGCCGAATTCTTCCGCAACATCTGGATGGTGGAGAAGGTGAGGAAACATTTCGACCAAAAAGAAACGGAGTTTTTCATCGGGGTGTTGAAGGAAGGAGTCGCTTCGGGTGAGTTCTCCATAGAGAACGTGGCATTGGTGGCCGACGTGATGCACTATTGTGTGAAGGGGTTGGAGGTGCCTTACATCTACGGCCGCTTGGGAGAGGGACTGAACAAGGCGGAAACGCGCCGTATGGTGAAGACATTGATACACCGCGCATTGCGCGGTGAACGTTGACAGATAATATATTTAACCATTAAATAATAAAAAAGATTATGGGATTATTGACAGGAAAGACGGCTTTGGTGACGGGTGCCGCCCGCGGCATCGGTAAGGCCATTGCCCTGAAGTTTGCCGCCGAAGGCGCGAACGTGGCTTTTACGGATTTGGTAATTGATGAAAACGGGCAGGCTACCGAGGCAGAAATCGCCGCTTTCGGCGTGAAGGCCAAAGGCTACGCTTCAAATGCGGCTGATTTTGCACAGACGGAAGAAGTGGTGAAGCAGGTGAAAGAGGATTTCGGCTCGATAGATATTCTGGTAAACAATGCCGGTATCACTAAAGACGGCTTGATGTTGCGTATGACGGAGGCGCAGTGGGACGCAGTGATTGCCGTCAATCTGAAGTCGGCCTTCAACTTCATCCACGCTTGTACGCCTATTATGATGCGCCAAAAGGGCGGTTCCATCATCAACATGGCTTCCGTGGTGGGTGTACACGGCAATGCCGGACAGTGTAACTATTCGGCTTCAAGGCCGGTATGATAGCTTTGGCCAAGTCCATAGCCCAGGAGATGGGAGCCAAAGGTATCCGTGCCAATGCCATAGCGCCGGGCTTTATCGAGACGGCCATGACGGCAGCATTGTCGGACGACGTGCGTGCGGAATGGTGCAAGAAGATACCTTTGCGTCGTGGCGGTACGCCGGAAGACGTGGCTAACGTGGCGCTTTTCTTGGCTTCCGACCTGTCTTCTTACGTGTCGGGACAGGTTATCCAGATTGACGGTGGCATGAACATGTAATCCGTATGGACGTAGTCTACGAAGACAACCACCTCATCATCGTCAACAAAAGCAGTTCGGAGATTGTACAGGGCGACAAGACCGGCGACAAGCCTTTGGCGGAGATGGTGAAGGAATACATCAAACAGAAGTACCACAAGCCGGGGAACGTGTTCCTCGGCGTGGTGCATCGTTTGGACCGCCCCGTGAGCGGCTTGGTGGTCTTTGCCCGTACCAGTAAGGCTTTGGCCCGGCTCAACGAAATGTTCCGTACGAAAGAAGTGCACAAGACGTATTGGGCCATTGTGGGGAATTGTCCGCCCACGGAAGAAGGGGAATTGTGCATTGGCTGGTGCGCAACGAAAAGCAGAACAAGTCGTATGCTTACGACAAGGAAAAGCCCGGGGCAAAGAAAGCCATTCTCGACTATAAGCTTATCGGCCGTTCGGAACGTTATTTCCTTTTGGAAGTAGACCTCAAAACCGGCCGCCACCATCAAATCCGTTGCCAGTTGGCCAAGATGGGCTGTCCGATTAAGGGAGACCTGAAGTACGGCTCGCCGCGCAGCAATCCCGACGGGAGCATTTGCCTGCATGCCCGCCGTGTGCGTTTCGTCCACCCGGTATCCAAGCAAGAGATAGACGTGACGGCACCCGTGCCCGAAGGTAATTTGTGGCATAGCTTTCAAAATGACAAATAGTCATTTCCGGGCTGGCGAGAATGGCGTATTTGCAAGCCGGGCCGGGAGCGGTCGCAAATAATGGATTCTCGTGCATCGGGAATCTGACAGAATGCTGCCTTTTGTTTTTGGAGCTTTCTTTTCGATAGAGGATGCCATGTCTTTCCGCATGGCTTTTTTATGTGTATTTCCGTGGGGCGTTTCCGCTGTCGTTTTGTTTTTCTTTTTGAGGCCGTCGGGCTTTTCATCTACGTGGAAAAACAGGGCTTTCGGCATCTCTTCTCCACGGTAAGAAGTCGTTTTTCCGTTTTTGGTACAGGTTGCCCGCAAGTTCTGCGGATATTGGAAAATCGCTTTCAGCCGAATGATTTTTCGTTGTGCTGAAAGCGAATCGCGGAAATGCCGCATGGAAGCAAAAACGTCCTTTTTTACATGGTTTTTGTTAACGTTTGGCTTCCCGTTGCGGGAAACATCCGTTTTTGCAGCGGTGGAGAATGAGGTGGGCGCTGTCTTTTTGTCGGCGTCTTATTTCTTTTTCTGACGTTTTGTTCGCTGTTGTCGGCCGGTGCGGTTTGCCGCAATGTCAAGGTCTTCGGTATTTGTGCCGGATTCAGGCGGCATGCTTTGAAAATGCTGCGACGTGCATTGAAAGATAGAAATTTTTTATTCGTTTGCTTGATATATTCGTATTAATTCCTTAATATTGCATTTGATTTGAAAACTTTAAAAATATATGATTATGAGAAAAAACATGGATTGCAATTGTTGCGACAGTGGTTCTTGGAGTGACAATTTATGGTGGTTATCACGCTTATGGTGCGTATGAACAAAGTAAACAACTGGAAAGTGATTTGTTTCTTGCAAATGTAGAAGCGTTGTCGCAGAATGAGACATCTCCTTCCGATACGGGGCCGGGCGATACTTTTAAATGTGAAAAATGTGGCGTAACGGTTAAGATTTGCGAGAGCAAGAATTTTCATCCATGTTCACCTAATTTATGTGGTTGTTATAAGTGATTTATTCATCAGTATTTGCTGATAAGAATAGAGTAATACGTAACTTGTACTATTGCACAAATTAGTAGTCTGCGTTTGCCCTAAAAGATATGCATTTTTATGTGTTCATTTTTAGGGCAATTAAATGTTTGCTATTCCAACTTTAAAAGTAAGAGGTATGAAACAGATTTATTATATATTTTTTTTGTTCTTCTTTATTGCGTGCAAGGAGAACAAAACTGATATTATCCCTTGTGTTCCACAGACAAAAGTTGATGTGCCTTTGGAAGAAGTGTCTGGGATAAGTTCTTCGTTTATTGACACCGTTCTGTTCGTAAAACTACAAGAACCACAAAATACATTTAGGAATCTTAATAAGCTCAAGATATACGGTGACACTATATACATACTTGATGAAAGGCTATCTAAACTGATGTCGTTCGACAAGGAGGGGAATTTTATCACGCAGTATGGTGAGCGTGGGCGGTCGAGCTCGGAATATGTGAGGGTAAATTCTTTTGATGTGGACAAGCATTATGTTTATCTATATGATGATGCCAGTGAGAAGATGATTTCATTTACCCATGGTGGCGAATTCGTCCAAAAGGTGGAAACTCCTTTTTGGGGAGAGGATTTTAAAGCTTTGGAAAATGGTTCATTTTTGTTTTCGTTAAAGCCCGGAAAATTGAATGTGAAACTTTGCGTGACAGATTCTCATTTTAACATCAAAAAAGGTGTTTTCTTACTTTGATGAGGAAGACCAAGACAATTATTCCAACTATTCCCTTTTTCAAAAAGTGGGTGACAGCATTTATTATACGGATGACATGTCTGATACAACCCATGTGTTTACGCCAAAAGGTGAGTTGGTACATTCTTATCTCTTTAACTTCGGCAAATATGCGCCTCCGTTGGAGGCACGTTATGATGCAGAACAACTGATTGAAGACAAGCATGTCTTTATGTACACCTGCCCATTAATATATGAATCTAAGTTGGTTATGTTTTTGGAGAATCGGCATCTTAGGACTGTTCTATATTATGACATGAGAGAGCGTATTGGTGGAAACAAGGATATAGACAAAGGATTGTCTCCTACGGATATCATTATTCCATTGTGTATGGCCGATGGGTATGTTGTAGGGTATTTGGAAGACTACTGTCTTGACAGGTTTGAGGACAAGACAACATTGCCTGCAGATGTTGTACAGCATTTGGAGAATGGTTATCGCGTTGTGGCATTTTATAGATTGAAACGGTAATTTTAATTGTATGTGGGGTTTTAAGTTAACTTTGGTATTGCTATTATTGTGGAGTATAGTCTCTTCTTGTAATAGAGATAAGGACGTTTATGCCAATATCATGCAGATGAAATCGAAGCCTGTAACTTTATCGTGCGATTCCATGCGTCTTATTTCCTATAAGACTAGGGTAGATACTTTTCCAAAACAATTTTATTGGGTTGTATATTCAGATTCTGTAGATTGTTCTTCTTGTAGGTTGACAAACTTAGTGCATTGGAATGATTTGATCTATGAAATAAAAGAAAGTACCAATAGTGTTGGTTTCAGGTTTATTTTTTCGCCCCTCAAAAAAGGATATTGGATCTTTTATGTGCGCTGCAGGAAATTTAAAATTTTTCGACTCAGGTTTATTTGGATAGTGCAAATATATTTGAACACCAAAATCAGCATATACCAAGTGATGTGCTATTTCATACATTTTTGCTTGATGAGAATATGAATGTTGTTTTGGTCGGTGATCCTATAAGGAACAAAGAGATAAACAAAATCTTTTTGGGACATTCTTAAGGGTAAAGAACGATAAGACCTTGTTTTAACAGAGGTTAGCTTGCTTTCTGGTTCGCACTCATGTCGCATGAATTAGTAAACATGAATTAGTTGAAATGAAAAAGTGGGTTTTGTTGTGCTTGCAACATTATTGTTGTTTGCCTGTAAAAAGGAAGACGGTAAAAAGGTAGAGTTTCGTGCTCTGCCTTTCACTTCTATCGTATCGGATACGTTGGATATAGATTCGGTGCGCATGAATACCTTTTTTCTAACCCGACTTCTCTTTTCACTATTGATGATTCGTTGATTCTCGTTTTTGATGATAATAGAAGTGACAAACTCTGCCATTTTATCCATACGAAAGGGTATGTAGTTAAAAGCTTTGGTGAAAGAGGACGGCGCGCGGAGAATTTATTTTTTCCGCAAGGATTGTCCTTGTCTAAGGATAAGAAGACCTGTTGCGTGTACGATTACAATACGCAGTATAATGTTTGCTTTTTCCGTAAAAGAGGCATTGGGTGGAGGTAATCCTGTCCAAGATGTGATAAGAATGGAAGAAGTGGAAAGCGAACGCCCCGTGGAGCATCGCTTCTATCAGGTCTTGGCTTTGTCTGATAACCGTTTCCTTGGATTTGGTAACCATCCTGAGAATCGGGTTCAAATCTTTAATAAATCAAAGGTGCTTGCTACGTATTCGGATTTTCCGGTTTTGGACGAAAAAGAAGAGAACAACAGGTCTGTTTGGGGTAATTTGGTATCTTTTGGTGTATCTCCGGATGAAAAACATATTGTCATAACCACCGGGATAGGGGCGGCCTTTGAGATATTGTCTTTGAGTGGGGAAGAAATAAGCCATAAGTTGGTGAAAGGCTTCTATGCTCCGAAATATTCCATTGCTCAGGGAGCCGTTCCGACTTGTGTCATCGTATGTCCGGAAAACAGTAGTCGGATTTAATGCCCTGCATGTGGCAGATGGTTGTTTTTATGCAGTGTTAGCCGGGCCGGAAGAGCGGTACAATGAAATCTTGAAGTTTGATTTTGATGGGGAATGTGTGCATAGATATTGCCTTCCGTCAGATATTGTCTATATAAATTGTATGACTGTTGATAAAGGGCGGCTTTGGGCTTTTTGTGGAAAATAAGGATGGGGAAATAAAACTTATAAAGGCTAGGGTATGATTGGCAAAGAAGTTATACTTTCTCTTGATTCTTTTTGTGTTACCAAGGTCTTAAAGAGAAAGAAACTGTCAATCGATATCTCTCGGAATATAAA
>VOFG01004182.1_pt1 | contig 45083 bp, 88 predicted proteins | sample 5384171 | NCBI WGS metagenome assembly VOFG01 (sample SAMN12384726, study PRJNA508395) | human gut metagenome | isolation source: healthy gut F | host: Homo sapiens
ACTTCCCACATGTACAGGTGGATGTGTCCACTCCAAAATATCATGTGGGAAGCTGTTTATCGACTATATTTATGATTAATCAGATTACTACATGCTACACATTCCCGTAATCTGACTACACCTCGAAATCCGCTAATTTCCTGCGTTCCCGCAGCAAATTGCTACTTTCTCGGTGTAGTGCGGGTCACTAAGGTATACATCGAATTGCATGCAAGCATGCATCGATGATACCTTTTGACCCTTTAATCATAATGCTGCTTTAATCGCTGCAAGCAGCTCATCATATGTCTCATATGCAGGAAGCTCACAGTTGTAAGCTTTGACTGCTCACATCTCATTTTAAAGCCTGTAATCTCGCCATCTTCAGCAACCTCAAGCTCGTTACAAAAGATTGTCGGCCAGCCGAGCTTCTTCATGAGCGGGCCTGCAAACTGTGAAAATGTATCACTGATGATGATTACCTGTGTGATTGAACGAAGCTCATCCAAGAATTCCTTTGCTCCCGGCATTGGATCTATCTTTGCGATTGTCTCCTGTATTTCTTTTAATCCGAGTCCGTGCTCCTTTAAAATATTTATTCTATAGTTCATGAGCTTATCATAATCAGGCTCATCTCTTGTTGTCTTCTCAAGCTCAGGAATGCCTGTCTCCTTTGCAAATGCAATCCAGATTTCAGGTACCAATACTCCCTCAAGGTCTAAGCATACAATATTCATTTTGATTCCTCCGTGTGTTTTTATTCTGTGGATTTCGATGAAGCTCAATATACTTGTCATGTAACAATTCGAGCCACCTTGAATAATTACATTTAATTTATAGTTCACCGATTTAATCCAGTAAAGTATATCATACAAGACGACTGTCTACAATAGAATTATACGTGATTTTTCAAAGGATTTTTCAGTAAATCATTATTACCGTCCATTACGCTCGCTGGCTTTTGCACACGCACCGGCTTCCGCCGAGAAGACGCCCTCATCATCTATGATATTTCCGCTCTCAACATGCTTTTTCAGGATATTGTTAAACGCATAATCCCAGATTTTCTCTGAGCCAAGTGCTGTGCGCTTATTTCTGCCAGTATCTGCGACAGCTTTACACTGTGCTCACGCCATGAAAGCCCGCCCGACGCATCGTTTAGGAGCATTGGCTGGATATTGTCCATGGTACGGGCAAATCTGGCTTCCGGTGTCTGCTGCGCCTCAAATTCCTCCCACAGCTCTAAAAGCGGCTCGCCCTGTTCCTTTGGCAAGAGTCCGTATATACGCTCCGCCGCCTTCTGCTCTCGCTCATGCTGTGTGGCCTTGCCTGCCTCATCATAGGCATATGTATCTCCTGCGTCAATCTCTACTATGTCGTGTATCAAAAGCATTCCTACTGTCTTTAGCACGTCTATCTTCTCGTTGGCATACTCGCTCAAGAGCATGGTCATGATAGCCATATGCCAGGCATGCTCCGCATCATTTTCCTTGCGGCTTGCATCAGCTAAATAAGTCTGGCGGAATATCTCCTTTTCCTTGTCGATTTCTCTGATGAAATCAAGCTGTTTTTCTAATCTTTTGTCTTTCTCATTTTCCTGCATTATTGTATCTCCACGTTAATTCTCACTATATTTGCAAATCTGCATCTTTTTACTATTATGATTAAAGGGTCAAAATACCTTTTGACCCTCATATCCTATTATGAATTAACCAATAATTTTGTCAAGCGGTCAATACAAATTACATCGCATCCTTCATTGCTTTAACATACTCACCGACATACTTTGGTGAAGCCTCACCATACTCATCGATTATTTTGATGATAGCAGATCCCACAATGGCACCATCCGAGATATCTGCCATCTTCTTTGCCTGCTTGGGTGTTGAAATACCAAAGCCGATAGCACATGGCACATCTGTGTTTTCTCTGATTACCTTGACTATTGAAGCCAGATCTGTCTTAATCTCGCTTCTTGTACCGGTGACTCCGAGGCTTGAAATCACATAAATGAAGCCGGTTGCCTCCTTTGCTATCATCGCAATACGATCCTTTGATGTAGGTGCGATAAATGAAATGAGGTCCACATCATATTTCTCGCAGAGTGGTAAAAACTCTTCCTTTTCCTCATATGGGATATCCGGCAGAATGAGTCCGTCAATGCCTATTTCCTTACATGTACTGATAAACTTTTCTGCACCGTATGAGTAAACCACATTTGCATATGTCATGAAAACCATAGGGATTGTGACATCTTTTCTCAAATCTCTCACAAGGTCAAAAACCTTGTCTGTTGTAACTCCGGCTTCAAGTGCCTTTATGTTGGCGCTCTGGATTACAGGTCCCTCTGCTGTAGGATCAGAGAATGGAATACCAAGCTCTATAAGGTCTGCTCCGTTTGCAACTGCTTCTCTTACGATTTTTGCAGTTGTCTCTAAATTTGGATCACCACAGGTGATAAATGGTATAAATGCCTTGCCGTTTTCAAACGCACTTCTTATCTTACTCATAAATATTCTCTCCTCTGTATCTTGCTATTGCCGCGCAGTCCTTGTCGCCTCTGCCGGAAATAGTAACAACGATTATCTTGTCCTTGTCCATTGTAGGCGCCAGCTTCATGGCATACGCCACTGCATGTGAGGACTCGATTGCAGGGATGATTCCCTCTGTCTTTGCGAGGTATTCAAAAGCATTTACCGCTTCATCATCTGTTACCGGTACATATTTTGCTCTGCCGATATCGTGCAGATATGCGTGCTCCGGTCCGACTCCCGGATAGTCAAGTCCTGCAGAAATTGAATAAACCGGAGCAATCTGTCCGTATTTGTCCTGACAGAAATATGACTTCATGCCGTGGAAAATACCAAGACGGCCTGTATTTACTGTAGCTGCAGTCTCAAAGGTATCTATTCCTCTTCCTGCTGCCTCGCAGCCGATGAGCTCTACGCCCTCATCCTCTATGAAGTTGTAAAAGCTTCCGATGGCATTTGAGCCGCCGCCCACACATGCGATAACCGCATCAGGCAGTCTGTGCTCCTTTTCAAGCATCTGCTCCTTGATTTCCTTTGAGATGACCGCCTGGAAATCTCTTACGATGGTAGGGAACGGATGTGGTCCCATAACCGAGCCCAGGCAGTAATGTGTGTCTGAAATTCTCTTGGTCCACTCTCTCATTGCCTCCGATACGGCATCCTTTAATGTGGCTGTACCTGATGTAACAGGGATAACCTCTGCTCCGAGCAGACGCATGCGGTATACATTGAGCGCCTGACGCTTTGAGTCCTCCTCGCCCATGAATACAACACATTCCATACCCATAAGGGCTGCGGCCGTTGCTGTTGCCACGCCGTGCTGACCGGCTCCGGTCTCAGCTATCAGTCGGGTTTTGCCCATTTTCTTTGCAAGAAGTGCCTGACCTAATACGTTGTTGATCTTGTGGGCTCCTGTATGGTTTAAATCCTCTCTTTTAAGGTATATTTTTGCTCCACCGAGATCCTTTGTCATCTTTTCTGCATAGTACAGTCTCGATGGTCTTCCTGCATAATCGTTGAGAAGCTCTGTGAGCTCTCTGTTAAATTCAGGATCGTTTTTGTAATAATTGTATGCTTCTTCTAATTCTTTAACGGCATTCATGAGGGTTTCAGGAATGTACTGTCCTCCGTGAATACCAAATCTTCCGTTTGGATTTGTCATGATGTTTTCCCTTCTGATGTATATTTGTAAATATTTTGTTTTCTGTACTTAATAGTTACAGATATTCTTAAAACCATGAAGATACTTATATATCTCTATTAGCTTAATCGCAATTCATCAAGCTTAGCCTTTTTGTCGTCCGCTCTCATCAGCGTCTCTCCGATAAGCACTGCGTCAGCTCCGATTTCACGTATTGCCCTGATATCATCTGTGCTCTTTACACCGCTTTCCGATACAAATATGATGTCATCGGGAATCAGGTCGCGCAGCTTTCTGCTGTTAGCTGTATCAACTGTAAAATCCTTCAGATTGCGGTTGTTTACACCTATTATTCTGGCACCGGCTCTTACCGCCATCCCTGCCTCTTTTTTCATTGTGTATCTCCACAAGGGCGCTTATGCCTAGGCTGTCACAGACCTTTATGTATTCACCAAGCTGCACCTCTGACAGTATGGAACAGATTAAAAAGCACCGCAGCGGCACCGAGTGTCTTTGCCTGATATATCTGATATTCATCAACCGTAAAATCTTTTCGGATGCACGGAATCGAAACCGTTTTTGCAATCTCCTTAAGATACTCATCCGAGCCTAAAAACCACTTTGGCTCTGTCAGTACCGAGATGCAATCCGCACCTGCCTCCTCGTATTCCCTTGCAATTTCAAGATATCTGAAATCCGGCTCTATAAGCCCCTTGGACGGCGAAGCCTTCTTGCACTCGCATATGAAACTCAAGTCATCCTTTTTGAGTGCTTTTTCAAATGCAAAATCACAAAGCTTTTCGTTTTTCGTCTGAATCGCGATATTTTTCATTTCCTCAAGGCTTATTTTTTTCTTGTCCTCTGCCACGCGGAGCCTTGAATATTCTGCAAGCTGGTCTAAAATATTCATCGCTTTTCCCTTCCTGTTTTGTGTGCTTAGCTGTTGCTTACCTCGATGAGCTTATCGAGTGTTTCAAGTTCTTTTCCTGAATCAATGATTTCTGCTGCTAGCTCGATACCCTCTTTCATGCTGTCGGCCTTTCCTCCAATATAAAGTGATGCGCCTGCGTTCATGAGTACAGCATTTCTCTTATGGCCCTTCTGTCCACCTAAGATATCACGTACAATTTTTCGCATTTTCCTCAGGTGTACCGCCTTTTAAATCTTCCTTTGTACAGCGCTCAAAGCCGAAATCCTCCGGTGTGATCACTGTGGTTCTGAACCATCCGTCCTTTATCTCGCATACCTTGGTCGGTGCGCTCATGGAAATCTCATCGAGCTTATCCATGCCATATACTACCATTCCACGCTTTACTCCGAGGCTTACAAGCACCTGTGCAAGCGGCTCTACAAGATACTCATCATACACTCCTAGAAGCTGCATGGCCGGTGAACCCGGATTTGTGAGCGGTCCTAAAATATTGAATACTGTTCTAAAACCAAGCTCTTTTCTGATAGGTCCGACATATTTCATTGATGTGTGATATTTCTGTGCAAAGAAGAAGCACATGCCGACTTTATTTAAAAGCTCCCACACATTTATCAGGGCTCTGGTCTATGTTGACACCGAGCGCCTCAAGACAGTCTGCTGTACCGCATAATGAAGAGGCTGCCCTGTTTCCGTGCTTTGCCACCTTCATGCCGCCTGCTGCCGCAACAAGTGCAGAGGTTGTTGAAATGTTGAAGCTCTGTGCATTGTCTCCGCCTGTTCCTACGATTTCGAACACATCCATACCTGTTTTCACCTGTACCGCATGCTCTCTCATGGCTGCTGCACAGCCTGCGATTTCGTCTGTTGTCTCAGCCTTTGCGCTCTTTGTGGAAAGAGCTGCAAGAAAAAGCTGCATTCTGGGTTGGTGTTGTCTCACCGCCCATGATCTCATTCATCACTGCATATGCCTCGTCATATGTGAGGTCTTCTTTGTTTACGATTTTTACTACGGCTTCTTTGATCATGATTATGTCCTCCTGCATTCCGATGATATTTCGTTTATAATTTTGTTTATGATTTTGTTCTGCTATTTGTTTTCAATTCAACAACTAATATATAAATTCATTAAACGCTGCAATTTTCAATTAAGCTTTGATAAAATTACTAAGCATCTGCTTTCCGTCCGGTGTCATGATTGACTCCGGGTTATCGGATATTCCTTGTGCTCAACAGCCATGATCTCACCATCATCTGTAGTGGCTGTAATCTTTAGGCAATCAGGCATTGTGTTCGCATCTGCAGCAAGCGAATGGTAACGTGCTACCTTTGCTTTTTTCGGGCAACCCTTGAATAAAAGGCTTTCTGTGTCAAACGATACATCCGATTGCTTTCCATGCATGAGCTCCTTTGCATATGTAACTGTCGCACCGTATGCTGCGCATATCGCCTGATGTCCAAGGCACACGCCAAGGATTGGGATTTCCTTTCCAAGCTCTTTTGCCACAGCTATTATCACGCCCGCATGCTCAGGCTTTGCCGGTCCCGGTGATAATATGATGCGGTCAGGCTTTAAAGCCCTAATCTCTTCAACTGTCATCTCATCATTTCTGATTACTCTGATATCAGGCTCTATCTCGCCGATTAGCTGATACAGATTGTAAGAAAAGCTGTCGTAGTTATCAATCAGTAAAATCATTCTTCCACCTCCTGTGAGACTTCCAGTGCCTTAAGAGAAGCCTTTGCCTTGTTTATGCACTCCTGAAATTCCTTCTCAGGATCTGAATCCGCAACTATTCCCGCTCCGCTTCTCACGAAAACCTTGCCGTTTTTCTTGTAGGCAATACGGATCGCAATACAGGTGTCCAGATTACCGGTAAAATCTATATATCCAATCGCGCCACCGTAAATGCCTCGCTTGTTGTCCTCAAGCTCTCCGATGAGCTGGCACGCTCTGATTTTTGGCGCTCCTGACAGTGTTCCTGCCGGAAGCACGGCCTCTATTGCATCGAGTGCGTCGTACTCTTCTCTTATCTCTCCACGCACTGTCGAGCCTATATGCATCACATGTGAATATCTCTCTATGGAATGAAGCTTTTCTACTTTTACAGTTCCGAATTTACTTACCTTTCCGAGGTCATTTCTTCCAAGGTCCACGAGCATATTGTGTTCTGCGAGCTCTTTTTTCGTCCTAAAGCAGCCCTTCCTCAAGCTTTTTTTGTCCTCCTCTGCTGTGGCACCTCTCGGCCTCGTGCCTGCCAGTGGAATGTGTGAAGCACTCCATTTTCAAGCTTCACAAGTGTCTCCGGAGATGCTCCCGCAACCTCCACATCGGTTCCCGAAAAAATAAAACATGTACGGAGAAGGATTTATCGTTCGAAGCACGCGGTAGGTATCAAAAAGGCTTCCCTCAAACGGTGCGCTCAATCTGTTTGATAAAACTATCTGGAAAATATCTCCCTCTTTGATATGGAGCTTTGCCTTCTCGACCATCTCACAATACTGCTCCTTATCAAAAAGCGGTGTGACCTCCCCAGCAGCTTGCCACCCATATTCTGTTTTTTCTCTCCGTGCATCAGAAGCTCCCTAAGCTGCTTTAGCTCAACAATCGCTTTGTTGTAGCCTGTTTCCTGAGCATCAAGTGACATATTTGCGATTAGTATTATCTTCTGGCACAGATTGTCAAATGCTATTACCTTATCAAAAGCATCAGATCAACATCCTTGAAATCCTCTGTGTCCCTTGCTTTTCCTCTGATGCTTTTCTCCTTGTAGCCCAGATAATCATACGAAAAATAACCTACAAAGGCCACCTGTAAAAAGATGGCAGATAATCGAATTTCGGACTCTTATACTCTGAAAGAATCTGTCTGATGTACTCTGAAGGATTTTCCGTCTCCACCGAAAGCTTTCCAAGCTTCATATGACCATCTATGCAGTTAATCTCAAGCTTTGGATCATATCCCAAAAATGTATATCTTCCCCAGGCTTCATTGGCCTGTGCTGATTCAAGCAGATAACAATGTGTTGAAACATTCTGCAGAATCCTCATAGCCTCTATAGGTGTGATAAAATCTGATAATATCTCACAGCTTACAGGGAGAATGTCATACTTCCCGGTTTTTGCTATTTCTTTAACTTCGGTCAGTGTAGGTGAAATTTTCATATGCTTACCTCCAAATTTTGTGTTTGTGTGAACAAAACGTACAACATACAGCTTTGATTTTCTGCTGTGAACAAAACATACAACATACAGCTCGAATTCGCCTTTTCAAGGCTTCTCCGCAGCTTGCGCTGCTACAATTCTCGCTTTATGTTGTACAACCCAATGTTCACTTGAAATCTCGCATGCAAGCATGCAGATTTGCAAGTTCCATTGTGTTCTTTTGTTCACTAAAAAAACGTCCTTGACAGAATATTACTTCTGTCAAGGACGAATAATCTTAACTATCCGCGGTGCCACCTTGAATTCACGATAAAGCTCATGCGCTTGGCAGGATACCAACATATCCCGGACAAATGACGTATGCCCTCACGTCGCAGAATACTCTGGATGAATGATAAATCCATTTGACTGCGCCCTCAGCGGTCCATTTGACAACTTGTTTCACACCTGATTCTCAGCACCACAGGCTCTCTGTAAAGGCATCATTGCCGTTATCTCCGCTTCAACGGTTTACAATTTATTTAATTGTGCAAACTTTTTATACTGTTTGAATTTCTTTAACGATTTAATGCTTTATCTCGCTAAATTTGTTTAAAGTTTATCACTCCTTTTTGTGTTTGTCAACATACATTTAAAAATAAATTGTATCAATTCTTCTGCGCATCCAGAATAGCCGCTAAATATTCTTCCTTATTTCTGGAGCCTTTGTACAGCTCATAGGAGATTTTACCATTTTTTAAAAAGAAAATATGATTACAATAGACAACCGAAAAAAGGATCATGTGTGACCATTAAAATTGTTGCCTTTAATTTTTCATTTACATCTGCAAGCATTTCCATCAGTTTTTCTGAATTGCGGGCATCGAGAGCCCCTGTCGGTTCATCGGTAAAATCAGACGGCTGTTATTAACCAGAGCTCTTGCACATGCACATCTTTGCTGCTGTCCACCGGAAACCTGATGCGGATACTTATCTGCTATTTCTTTTATATTGAGAATTTCCATAATCTTTTCCGTCTTTTTCATCACATCTGTTCCCTGATTTTTTGGTTAGAAGTAATGGAATATAAATATTCTCCTGTATGGTCAGCATATCCAGCAAATTGAAATTCTGAAATACAAATCCAAGATTTTGCTTTCTGAAATCTGCTCTTTCATCTTCGCTCATTTTACTGATATCTTTTCCTTCAAAAAACACATGCCCTGACGTAGCCGTGTCCACAGTTCCAAGTATATTAAGCAATGATGTCTTTCCTGAGCCTGATTCTCCCATGATTCCGACAAATTCCCCCTCATTAATTTCAAAGCTGATTCTATCTATAGCTTTCGTAATATTTTCAGCGCTTCCATAATATTTTTCCAGATTATCTACCTTTAAAAATGCACTCATATTAATTCCACCTCTGCAATTTAAACCTATTCTTTAATTACTATTTTTTCATCACAAATATTCAGTACTCTCTTATCATGAGATACTATGATAAATATATGTTCTTTTTCTCTTTTTCCAATAACCAAACCAATCTCTTTACTGTCTCAGAATCTAATCCATTTGTTGGCTCATCCATTATTTTCACTATGCAGCTTTTTTGAAAATTTCTGATTAATTCGAGCTTTTGCATTTCTCCGCCGGAACAATGAACAATATTATCTTCCTGATCTAAATTTGAGTCATCAGTTAATCCAAAATAATCACACAGTTTTCTTTCGCTAACAATATCATAATTTTCAATTCCAAAATGTAAATATTCCTTCGGTGATATATTAATTCTTTCAACCTGTTGGCTTAGGAAAGCAATTTGTTTTTTCTTATCTCATCGCATTTCAGATTTTTAATATTACAATTATCATAATATATATTACCTTTATACTTATCGGGATATAAACCAACAATAACATCCAATAACGTAGATTTTCCTGCACCATTTTCCCCAATTATTCCATAAATTTTTCCTTTTTTCAAATTTTGCTGAAAAATTATCAAATAATATTTTATCTCCATATGAAAATGACAGCTTTTCCAAATTTATGCTTTCAATGCAAATCTTATCATCTATCAAAGATTCCGATTGTTCAGTAGAATTGTAACATTCAGATAAAACCTTATTCATTCGGTCAACAGCTACTTTAACTTTTGGATAATCTCCGGAAAACTCTATAACATCTGAGGTGGATGATAAAATCATATTTACATAGCTTGTTATAATAGTAAAATAACCTATAGATATTTTTCCATTTATGACATTATATCCACCTATTGCAAGCACCAATAAATAGCAAAACACCATTATAAGTCGATTAATATTCGAAAAAGATATTGTGTTTTCACCTGACCAATTGCCCCTTGAAGCATGCTTTTAAATGCCATGGCAAATCTTTCTTCCATTTCCTTCGAAACACTATTTTCTTTAACAAAACGCGCACATCTGATTTGTTCCATTCCTTTTGCTGTATACTCATTGCCAGCCATTTTATACTCTTGCTCGTTTTTATACATATTATTTTCCAGTCTTTTATATACAACAAAATATATTGGTACAGTAACTATAATTATTAATCCCAACAATACATCTGCTTTTATAACAAATAACGCGCTTATTGAAAGTAGTATTACATTATACACAAAATCCGGAAAGCTATTTAATAAAAAACCACAAATTGTAGCCCCATCTCCGGTAATCTGATCTGTTAAAAATGCTGAATCCTTGTCCTCAAAGAATGTCAAAAGAGCTCTCATATATAGTTTGAAATATTTTATTGCATATCCTATACAAAAAGTATTATTTAACTTTGTCATAACATATGTCATACCATATTCTGTCAAGATTGAAAATAAATTCAAACCTGCTATTGCCACTACGAACAATATAATTGCAGAATGCTTATCGACCAAGGAATCAATGTACATTCCACTTACATAGGGTACTATTAACTGCAGAATCATTGTAGCAATAGTAATGACTATGTATGCGAAAATGCTCTTCTTTAAATTTAAAATTTCATTTTTTAAAAGGACTCTAATATTCATCGCGCATCTCCTTTTATCATAAAATTATAGGGTCAATGTCTCATATTTTGCATTGGCCCATAATCTTTTTCTATTTTTTATTTACCAAATAAATGATAAATACATGTATAATTTTACAGCCTTTGCTATTACAAGCACCTTTTCTAGTTGTCTTTGCTGGCTTTAATAACACTTCCATCATGATTACCTCCCTTTCGCAGATTAAACAGTCTTTTATCAAAAAATACTGTTTTTAATATATTTCCAATATATTTTGAGAAATTAATCTCTCTTTGTTATTTACCAAAAATATGGTAAAAACATGTATACTTTTTGCATCCTTTTGCATGACACGCTTTTGCTTTTGCAGCCATTACCGGATTTTTTAATATTTCCATTGTTTTTCCTCCTGTATCATCAAATTTAAAATATTATAACTAGTTATCATACCAGCAAACCCTAGCTTTATGTTTTTTCCCTTTATGTTTCTTTTTAACAAACTTTTCAATAAATGTTTCGATTCCTTCAAAGCCCATATTAAAAACCGGGCATGTATAATTGCACGAATCCGAACTACATTTCTTAGCTGCAGGTTGTACCAGAATTTGCATAGTCTTCACCCCTTTCCTCTTTTAATACAGCATCCGCATATGCCTGCATAAACTCACCGACATTATAGCGATACTGCTGACACAACTGATTATTTTCTATTCTACTATGAGGACATCCCCCAAAACATATTGGCATAAATTTACATTTACTACATACTGGATCTTCTGTGGGATCATACAACATATATTTTTCAAACACGCTTTGTGACTGTACGTCACTAATTGTTGATTTTTATTTGTCTCATTCCAATCATGTGCAGTCCCTATACGCTGTTCCATGACTCCAACATCACTCCAGCATTTATATATATTTCCTTGTGCATCTAAAACATAACCTTGCGCATAATCTGCACCACAATAATTTCCCATTGGTTTTGGATATAAAGATTCCAGTGGCATATTATTTTTCAGCCAAAAATCCAAATTAAATTCTGAATACTTCTCAGATGACATGCATGTACAATTTGAACATGTTCCATTTGTTGATGTAACTAATCCGAGATAGCAAAATACATCTTCATATATTCCCCTTTTTTAAGTTCATCAACAACAGATTGCACATCTTTCTCATTTTCCCTGTCAACATTAATACGAATTGCTATACCAATTTTTCCATGAATTTTTTCTAAATTATTGATGATTGTATCATATGTATTTCCACCATTAGCTAAAGGACGTCTTGAATTATGGATTTTAGCATTTCCGTCCAATGTTATCTGTGCATCTGTTATATCCAGCTCCAATAACATGTCACATACACTCTCAGTTAATAAATAACCATTCGTAATAATACTTGCTGAATATTCAATATTAAACTGTTTACATATTTCCTTGAATTTATACGTCAGTTCTTCTATAGGCTCAATGGCTAACAATGGTTCTCCACCATACCACGTAATAACCAGCTTTTCCAAATGAGTGGCTTCCTGCTCAACCATTTTACAAATATCATTCTCAGTTTCTTCTGACATACGTCCACTACTGTAATGACCACTTTCAAAACAATATACACATCTGAAATTACATGCCATTGTCGGTGTTATAGTTAAGGATATAACAGATGTATCATATCTGGAGCTTAACATCCGGATTTTTATATCCTTTTTTCATCGAAATCATCCTCAATTAGGAAACCACAATATTTTAAATCTTCACAAAACTTTTTATCTGATATTTTTGTTCCAGATTCTACAAACTGTAAAAAATCTGTATGATTTTTTTCGTTCACTTGTGCCAGACTGCCTGTTCTCATGTTATAATACAGAGCATTACCGTTTCCGTTTTTATTTTCAATAATATAATTGTAATATGATGGTTTCATAATTTTTATCTTTCCCTTCCATAATGTATGTTTCTTCTGAAAAATACGTCTGTCATTATAAAATAAATGATATATACTGTAAGTATCCATAAAAGAGACAACAGAATATAGCGCACATATGATGTATGCAGTCCCGTATCAAGTATAAACTGTGTGCTCATTTTAATTGATATAATCCATCCCGGAATAAGTGATATTACCAGAGGGATCAGATAATTTATCGCTAATTGCCTATGAATGATTATATCAATTTCTTTTTTAGTCATTCCCATTTTCATCAGCAAGTCATAGCGTTTTTTATTCGTTTTTGTTGTGCTCATCAGATGGGCTGCGAGAAGTGAAATTGCAACACATAAGAAAATGAGACTCACATAAGCAAATGGAAAAAGTACCGCTGTAACTGTAGATTTTAATGATATCTCTACTTCCTTTTTTTGCCAGCACAGGACTGGTGTATAAAATGCTGTGATTGCTGCCGTAACGGAAATTTCCGCTATCATCGTCAAACCTGTCCGTAATATCCTCGGTTACCGGTTTCCTTGTCATTGCAGTCAGAACAGAATAGTATGGAGTCATATTTTGAGCAGCTTCATCAGGAATTACGAAAACATAATCTGCCCCATTGTGTCCGTTCTGTTCAAAATCAACTGTGCTTATATTTTTACAGTGTAATTTTTCGTTTCCACATGTAATCACTCTGTTAAGGATGGTATCTGACAATTCCGGCTCAAGCCTTTGTTTGATTTGAAGCACGTATTCATCTTTTTTCAACGAAATCTGCTCTTTACCAAGCATTTTCAGGAGAGCATTATAGTCACTCAGCTTCATATATGTGTCGTATGTATAATAAACATCATAATCATCTTCTTTTTCCAGTTTACTTTCATCAAATTCTCCGTTTTTGTCCTTAAGCCTGTCTCCAAAAAAATACAGATTGCAGTACAACCAGTTATTCATATAGCTGCTTTGATTCTGGTAAATGTTGTATTCATGACTCTGCTTAATTCCTGAGGAGCTGTCCAATATTTCTTTTTCTTTATTGAAGTTTAAATCCGGATTTTCATGATATACCATAACATCATACGGATATTCTGCATCAATCTGATTATTCTCATAGTCTGTGTACATCATGGCAACAGAGCTTCCTACAATCGAAATCATCAAAAGGAATGACACAAAAAATATGATTTTCTTTATCGATTTTATCTCTGACTCTACCGACCTCCAGATAAACAACCTGTTACCGGACAACAGCCATTTTCGTGTTCTATTGGCTTTTGAAGCTTTGTTTTTCTCATTAGTTCTTTCCAATTGACTGAGTTCATTAATGGTTAACCTCAAAAATTTTTTTCTGATCTTGGCCAACGCCGCTATATAACAGAAAAAAATATATCAGTGCTGTCAATATGATAGCCTGATAATAGAAGTTCATTTCAATAACATAGTCCAATCGGAACATGCGGTAAAAAATAGCCATCACAAAGTGTTTCAGCATCTCTCCGGCTGCTGCTCCGATAACAAATGCAAGTGTCGCCATCAACATTGTTTCTTTTGCATAATTTCTGTATATTTCCTTCTGTTTAAGTCCAAACAGCATGTAAAGAGATATTTCTTTTACTCCGGTACTTAAATGACTGACGCATCATGTAATAGATTAACCATACCATTACAGCAATAATAAAAATCGTCACAAAACCGATCAAAACATCCATGATAAAGCCTTCCTGACAAATTTCCTGGACATCCTTTGAAAAAAGCATTGAATTGAATGCTAACATAAGCATTTCTATGAGTATCATAGTAAAAAAATATACAGGTTCTCTTGCTATATTTTCCTTAACATTGCGGTATGTCAATCCATTCAAACTTAACATATTTTCCTCTATTATCTCCTTCTTTGATGATGTCACTATTATATAAGCCACTAATTCAAAGACATATTGATTTTCCTTACCTGAATCTTACAATTTTGTCACTTAAGCAAACAACTTTAGCAAACATTTTTTAGTGAAAAACTAATCTCTGTAAATTCTCCATAGACAGAGTCTGCTTTTATATCAATTTCAAGCTTTTCACATAATTTATGAACGAGATACAAGCCCATTCCGGTGGATTTTTCATTGTCTCTTCCATTACTTCCGGTAAAGCCTTTATCAAAAATTCTTGGAAGCTCTTCCTTCTTTATTCCTTTGCCATTATCAATTATATTCAGAACTATTCTTTTATTATCTCTTTTTTGCTCTCATGACTACTTTGGCATCAGCCTCAGCTTTATATTTAATCGCATTTAGTAATACCTGTGTAAGCATAAAGACAAGCCATTTTTCATCACCATATGCGTATAAAGCTTCATCGCAATCTAAATCTATCGCCACTGAGCTGTTCATTATGACAGTACGATTTTTATTCACCACCTTAAGCAGCACTTTCCGGAAATTTAACTTTTGTATCAGATAATCTCTGTATATCTGCTCAGACCTCGCATAATATAACGCAAGCTCCACATCATTTTCCAGCCTGCTAAGCTCCACATTTAAATCTCTTTTCAACCCCGGATTTTCCGAAATTCTATTTTCCAGCATCAAATGTATCGAGGTAATTGGTGTCTTTACCTCATGAATCCATTGCTCTATATAATCCTCATATTCATTCTGCTCATCCTCTATTTTATGTATTTCCTCAATCGCACTGCTGCCCACTTTTTCTCAATAATTCCTGCTATATCTCGTCCTCTATCGTATAAGAAACGGGCAAAAGCTCTGCAATCAACCAAGGTTCCTTCAGATCTTTTACCCGTTCTGTAATTATTTCAAAGTATTTCTTTTTTCTATACCCAGTCCATTAAATATTTCGTCATTATTAGTATGGCAATAACCACCCCTATCATAAATACAACACTGAATGTATTTCCTATAATATATAAAAACTCAAGCATTAAAAAAAGCACAAAAAATGTACCCAGTATTTCCGTTATCTTATTGAGAAAATAATCCTTAAATTTCATCATCCGCACCATTCCTTTTTAATTTAAAAATATACCCCATTCCTTTTTTGTCTCTATCGCATCATACACTCCAACACTTTCCAGCTTACTCCTGATTCTTTTTATATTTACGCTCAATGTATTATCATCAACAAAGCTCTCATTGTCCCACAGATTATTCATCAAAGCATCCCTTGATACAATCTCACCCTTATGCTCAAAAAAAGAAGCGCAAAATATGTAATTCATTTTTTAGACAGGTCCGCCGTGCTCTGGGCATACCTCAATTTTCCTGCAACTAAATCCAGCTCCAAATCTCCGAAGCTGAGTACATTATCATTTTCCTTTTTGCCACTTCTTCTGAGAACTGCCGATATATGCGCCAAAAGCACCGCCGGACGATACGGTTTCTCGATAAAATCATCGCCTCCGCTAAGCATACATTCCAACTCTGCCGCTGATGAATTTTGTGATGTAACAAAATTATCGGAACATCTGACAGCATGCGTATTTTTTCGAGCACAGCATGATGCCATCCTCTGAAGGCAGTGAAATATCCAGCAATACCAGATCCGGTCTTTGTTCTTCTATCTCTTCCGGAATATTCGTGAAATTTTTTTGCCAACGTGGCTCTATATCCATGATTTTCCAGCAATATTTTCAGTTCTCTTTGAACTGTTAAATCATCATCTACTATAAAAATTTGATACATTTTTTTCCCTCCAAATACAGAATATATCCATTGCCCCGTTTTTTCAATTTATTTTTAATATTTTGCATTGACATGATACATATTTTCCAACATCATATCCACTTTTATAAAGTAAAAACAATGATAATAATCTGGATACTCTGCCATTACCATCAGAAAACGGATGTATACACAAAAAATCCAGTATCACAAGCCTTTTATTCTACTCTATCAACTTCAAGATACTCTGCGCTCTTTTCTTAAATACCTCATTTTCCGCTTCTGCGGCTACACCTACAATTCGCCTGATTTCATCCTTATACGGCATGCAAAACTTAACCGCATCCGTCAAAAGTCGATCTGACTCTAATGTGCTGTCCAGTGCATGATCGAAATAATATAACGGAGCCATACTCACATACTCTCCTGTATCCGTATTTCTAAGCCAGCCAAAATTACCTGCATGCCTGTCGCCGTTTCCGATTACCGCATCTATGATAAGCATCTGTGCTCCGGCTTTTCCAAACAGCTCAATTATCGTCTGCTCATCAAAATCATCTGGATCAAGTCTTCCGGACTGATCAGCCTGCTCAAGCATCAGCATTGGCGAAGTGATATTATAAATTGCGATTCCCCTTTTGTCTCATCTGCGTTTTCTACGGAAATACCACATTTCCTGCAAAGCTCAATACATTGCAGTTCCACAGAAATATCGCCATACTTGTAGAGTTTACCATCCTGTTGCCACTCCTTTGACAGCGCACCTCCCACATAAAGCGTCGGAGCAGCCTGTCCTGCAAATGCTTCATTTCCGTCCCAGAAAGGCTTGTAATAGGGACTTATCTCCTCAAAGCGTATAGGATCATCCGTGGCTTTTATCCAATAACAATCGCTGAAGCTCAAAGCTCTGGTTTCGCGGTTAATGCGCATACGAGCTCCCTGTCCGAATGTGATTCCCTTTAATTTTCTGGCCATCGTGTTTGTGCCGGATGAATAGCGGTACTTCATCCATTTTGTAAAAAGTATGATTGTTTGCACCTTTTTGCTTCATAAGTCCGGGCAGCAGATTTGTATTTAGTATTTTTCATTATCTATATCGTAAACCGGTGTTTTTGCACATTAATAACATAAAATCACCTCGCATTATATAAATTCGATTGATAACCTTATTATAGTTGTTATTAGATGTGTAATCAATCAAAAAACACCGACTAATCTAAAGTCTTAATTTAGATTAGTCGGCATTTTACTATTTTTGTACGATAAGTCTTATAATTTCATTCTCATCCCCTTTATCATGCGTCCTACCAGCCCTGATCCATCAGCCAGTTATTCAATTCTCTCTCCCGTCGGTTTGGATCTGCCTCATTTGAAAGCTCCGTGTACTCGCCTTTTATATTTCCATCAACAATAAAAAGTACCCTGCTGCACCGCGATGCCACCTTTGCGTCATGTGTCACCATAACGATCGTTGTTCCCTCTTTATTAAGTTTTACAAGTTCATCCATAACTTCATTTGAGGAAGTACGGTTTAATGCTCCTGTAGGTTCATCCGCAAAGAGAAGTTTCGGAAAGTTCATCATACTGCGGCAGATGCAGGCGCGCTGGAGCTGTCCACCGGAAACCTCGTTTATATCGTTGTCAGCCACCTCTATGATGCCGAGTTTTCGCATAAGTGCCTCTCCACGCATCTGCTTTTCCTTGTTGCTCTCCTTTGTCTTTTTTACTCTCTGCCGCAGGAAGTATGATGTTGTCGAGTATCGTTAGATTTTTCATCATATACATCTGCTGGAAGATAAATCCCATCTCATCAAGACGCAGTTTGGCAAGCTCTTTTTCTCTAAGTTCGGTTATATCTTTTCCATCAAAAACGACCTGTCCGCTCGTCACACGATCCATACCGGATATCGCATACAAAAAAGTGTTGATTTGCCTGATCCTGACGGTCCCATAATGGCGATCATCTCACCCTCGTTTACCTCTAAATTTACATTTTTAAGTACGTTATTCTGTCTTTTATCTATGACATAAGTTTTGCAAAGATCCTTTGCGCTAAGTAATGCTGCCATGCTTCTTTCCTCCTACTCAATATTCGATATATCGCTGCTCTTTATTCCTCTGATATGAAGTGCCGTAAGTCCCGATGCCGCAAGCGTCATCAAAAAGACGATGCCCGGATAGATCAGGAATATTTTCCACGGATCTATTACATAGGATAATTTCGAGACTCCAAGCATACTATAGATTGGCCCATCAACCAGATGTGTTACCGGAACTGAGCATATCGCTGCAAGCAGAACCGCTATAAGCGTTACAAACCCGAATCGTGCGGTGTGCCATCTGATTATCCGTTGGTCTGAAAAGCCTGTCGCTTTTAGTATCGCGATCTGGCTCTTTTCATCGCTGATAAACGATCTTTCCATCAGAACACAGATAAGAACTACCACTATCAAAGTTATCCCGAGGAACAGATACTGCACAGCCTCCATTGCGGATGCGCAATTCATGCTATCGTCACAGTATTCTGCAGCATTCATCACATCCTCATTGTCAAACAACTTCTTTATCTTTTCTTTTCGAATTTCAATTTCAGACGCAGCCGGATCATCAGTAAAATTAATCTGATATGCTGCCATATTTGAAATATGAGCAAAGTCAGTCGGTGCATCCTCATGAAGTCTTATTACCGCACCAAGCTGGTTCATGCTCTGGAAATATGCCACAACTATACATTTCCTCTTTTCGGTTCCGTAATCTATCGTTACCGTATCTCCGATCTTTGCTCCGGTCATTTTAGCGATCGTCGGCGTTATCGCAATCTCATTTGCATTTTGCGGAACAAGCCCTTCGGTATACTCATAATCCGAGGCTTTTGTATGAATGCCCTGTAAGCATACGATCGAATAATCCTTTCCACCGGTACTCACACCATATTTATACTCACTTCTGAGATTACCCTTGCAGGCATATCATTTTCTGCCAGAAGTTTTTCCGTGTCCCTCAGATAGTTTTTCACACGCTCTCGTCCATCCGCTGTCATACTGCCCATCATCTCAGTCAGATCCGTATAATAAAGGTCGCTGTGCGAAGCTAATGTCGTGACAAGTGTGTCGCTTCTCGTCGTAGATGTTGTGTTTACAAGTAAAAAGCACCAGTACTGTGCATATAAAAAACGTTATGATTATCGTTGCATAGCGTCTTGGTGCGCTAAGTACATCATTTATGGCCAAAAATCTGCTTGTGCTGCCACGGCTTTTTCCCAGACGAAGTGGTGATTTTCTGTTATAACGCTCCCCTGTCTGTCCTGAGCGTATAGCATCGATAGGTGATAATTTTTTAACAAGCTTAGTACTTCTGAATGCAAAAAGCAGTATCGCTGCCACAACGATAAATGCGCCTGCAAACTCCAAAGCATAATAGCTGTTTCCGCCTCCGAGCACCATATTACGGCTTACCGACTCTAGCATCATATTTGAAAACGGTATACTGCATATAAATCCCCTATCGCTCCTGCTATCGCCAAAAAGAGATATTTTGCCATATAAAGTCCTCGTATATTTGTGCTTTTTATTCCTATCGCTTTTAGCACTCCGATCTCACGGAACTCCCCTGAAATCGTAAAAGTGATGGAAAATTTAAGCACGATAAACGAAACGAGCATCATGCATACGCTTAAGACCAGCATCAGAAATGCGACTATCATATCGATCAGATAGCACATTTTTATCATGGAATGAGTACCGGAAAATGTCACGCCCTCTTCTCCCGATACCGCCGATGCAAGTTTTGATTCATCCGCACCACTTTTCAAATCTATATAATATATTTTTCCCTGCTGTACACCTTCTGCTGTATCATCTGCCAGCTTTCCTTCGTCCTGCTTACTGAGTAAAAACCGGTTATTCCCCATCATACTTGAGCCGAGCAGTGCATCCTTTGCCTCCCCATCACGTCTTACGGCAAGTTTTCCCTTGCCATATGTTATCGCGATCTTGTCCCCGGGCTGTAGATCATTTTTTGCATGAAATCTCCTGTCGCATATGCGTGTCCCGGCTCGATTGATTTTATCTTTTCATTTTTGCTGTCGAAGAATTTGAGCTTACTGTCCTCTATAGCCTGATACACAGTCGCATTTCTTGCTTCCAGTGCTTTTCCTTCGTGTCAGTCAGATCCGATTTATTTCCGAACACTACGTTTTCTTTCCTGTACTCCTTTACGTCCTCCTGTTCATTTAACACATCCTTTATCGGATCATCCGTGTCCGTTCCCATCATGATAACGACATAATCCCCGACTCCTGCTTTTTTAGAAAATAATCTGTGCCGTTCATGACTGCTGCCACATTGCTAAGACCACTCGACACAAACATCGTTGCCAGAAGTATAAAGGCAAACAGGATTATGTTCATTGTCTTTTTTCTTTTCATATCTTTTTTCAATATTCGAAAAAACATATTTTTTCTCCTCTCTGTAATATGTATTGTTACGTTGTATTCATATTACATGGGAAATTATTAAATAATCCTTAAATGCATTTTTATACTTTATGGATTACTACTGTAGCAAAAAATTCATTCTCCTTTATTTCTGCAAATATCTCTCCGTCCATCATGTGCATAAGCTTTCTGCATATGTAAAGTCCAAGCCCTGAGCCTTTCGCATTTCCCACGTTTCTTCCGCGGTAAAATGAGGCAAAAAAAGATGAGGCAGTTCATCTTCCTTTAATGTGCAGCCGCTGTTTTTTACCGTGATAAGACAGCAGTCCTCCTCCGTGGAAAATGAAATCGTGATATATTTTCCATCACCGTATTTTAAGGCATTTTCCATAATATTCTGCAACACCTCTATCAGCCTGTTGCTGTCTCCACACAGCAGACAGTCCAAGTAGCTTTCAACCTCAAATGCAGTATGCAGATTTGAAAGTTTGTCCGTATAATACGCATTTATATATTCCATCACAGATGACAGATAGACCTCGCCCATTTCTACCGTAAGGTTTAAAAATTCCTCCCTCGATGCAGCCATAATCTTGGTTACATATTCCTCCATCTCTGTTATGTTTTTGTCAATTCCTGCATATACCTGTGCTCTTTTTTCCGGTGTATCATAGAGATTTTCAGATAATGCTTTGTTGTACAACCGAATCGCCGAAAGCGGAGTTTTAAGGTCATGTGCCAATGAAAGTATGAGCGTCTTTTTCTCTTTTTGAAGCTCCAGCTCCTTTTCCCTGCTGCTCTCTAAATTATCGCGCAGCATATCCATTCCCCACAAAAATCTGCCAAAGAATTTACTCTTTTCTGCCTTGATAGGGACAGATAAATTTCCCTTTGCCAGCTCCTCCGTAAGCGACATCATCCTATGGAAAGGCTTTAATATCTTTTTTCCTATGTACATCACTAAAAAAACAGACAGTAAAAAAACATGATTCCCATACCAACATTCATAAGGATCAATGTTTTGTGGTCTGTCTGTGTATAGATTACTTTGTATATTGTGCCTGTTGTTTCCTGAGTTCTCCTTATTTCCGGCTCATTGATATGTGCCATAATAAAAAAAGAGCACATTTGATATTACGATCAGTATCAGCTCTATACAACGGAATATCCCGACAAATTTTCTGTATTTATTCATATCTGTATCCTGTTCCCCACACTGTTATGATGTGCTCCGGTTTCTTTGGATCTTTTTCCGTTTTCTCGCGCAGCCACTTTATATGTACTGTCAGAGTCTGCGGCTCGGATTCGCTGTCGCTCCCCCATACACTGTTAAACAGATAATCTTTTTTAAGGGTAATGCCCTTATTCTCCACCAGAAGCCTCAATAACTGAAATTCCTTTTCCGTGACGCTTACCGCTTTTCCTTCGACGGTCAGTGTCTGCGTTACCGTATTTAATTTGAGGTTATTGCATATGATCTCCTCGCGGGCATATTTGCGTTTGAATATACCGTTTATCTTTGCGATCAATATATCCACATCAAACGGTTTGCTGATGTAATCGTCCGCTCCAATCTGCAAGCCTTTAAGCGTGCTTTCCTTATCGGTTTTGGCACTTGCGATAAGTATGTGTGTTAGAGGTCCCTCGTATCCTCGAGCAGACCGAAAAACCATCAAGTCCGGGCAAACCGATATCAAGCACCAAAAGCTTTGCTCCGTACTGCTCAAATATCGATAACGCCTTTTTCCCCTGTATCTGCAAGGCTTACTGTGTAGTTTTCTTTTCGCAAGAAATCGCACAGCAACGTGCCTATTTCTTTGTTGTCCTCTACTATGATAATGTCTGGCATTTTCCGCCTTTCTCCTATAAAATATACTCCATCTGGCGTTCCTTTGTCTTAAGCCCCATCTTCTCATAAAATTTCTCAGCAGATGTGTTTCCGCTCCATACATTGAGAGTGACCTCGTAGCAGCCGAGATGCTTTGCCTCATTCTTGACATATTCAAAAAGCAGCTCTCCGATATGCTGTCCTCTGGTCTTTGCATCTACACACAGATCATCTATGAAAAGTGATGTAAACGGCACCATATTGTTGGAAAACGGCTGCTGTCTTATCTGACAGAATGCATATCCCATGCATACATCGTCATCATCGGCCGCAACATATATCGGCTTTGTATCGTCCTTTATCATTTCTGCAAGCTCTTCATTTGTATATTTTGTCGTCCCCGGGATAAAAATATCCGGTCTGATATCGGCATGGATCTGTAGCACCTGCTCTAACAATTCTATAAGTCTTGGTATGTCTTTTTTCGTGTGCTCTTCTAATATTCATTTTTGAGAATCATCCTTCCTGTTGTCGTTAATGTATAGTTTTTATATTTCAAAATAAATCCAGCATATTATCGAGATAAATGCGCTCTCTGACATGTATCTGATACTGTGGTTTCGTCATATAGTAGAGCAGAAATTCCAAAGTATCATGGCACTTCCAAGCCCTCTGCCCTCTATTTTAAAATTGCTAAAGCCCATCGGCAGATAAGTGTTCTTTATATCGTCTATTCCTATAAATCCCGGATTTTCCATCGCCTTCGAAAAGAGATATCCCTGCCCTGCATCAGGTGCAGTGCAATAATGCTCCGGGCAATCCTCGCCCAGATTTTTGCGGCTAACCGTCTCGTAGCATTTCTTCCTGTCCGTGCAGCCAAACCAGCAGCACTCATTGCACAAAAATTCTACTTTATCCTTTTGATGCTGTGATAATGCTTTCAGTTTATCAAATAATTTGTTCAGCCTGAAATCCGGTACCACATAGCGGAATTCCTCTCTGTTTAGCTCATTTTCAAATTTACAAAAATCCGTCAGAACCTTTGTGGTTGAAGACACAAAATAAAAGTCAGGGTAGTTTTCTTTTATGTAATCAAGCAGAATATCTGAGTAGATGATTATGCCGTTTCCAAAGCCCCTGCTTCGCTCATTATCTCTGCCTATATCAAATATCCTGCACAGTTCGTTACATTTTTTGTCAGAAAGATGCTCCTTAGTAAGCAATGAATTGCTAAAGGTAAGTCTCGCGGATATCCCATATTCCTGCATCAGCTTAAGCACTTCCTTCGAATCGTGCTCACCAAAACCGACGCGGCCTCCTCCCCATATGCAGTCTGCCGGTGCACCGTATATTGAGCCTATGTCGCACCAGTCATAGAAATATTCCCGGTGCTTGCGGTACAGTGTGAGAAATTCTTTGTATAATTCATAAAATTCAAACAATCCCGGTAAATGATAATACGCTTTCATTTTGACTCCTTATTATAATCTGCTGAACCTGTGCTCATTTTAATAATTTTCAATCACATATTCCTCAAAAAGCGGTAGCGTAAAATACACATATCCCCGTTTTTCTCCCGATACAATTCCCTTTCTTATAAGGCGCTTACGGTACGGATTGAATTCGTTTGTCTCCATCCCAATTGCATCCCTGATTTCTTTTATTTTTCCGCTTTTTATATCTGCAATCCCCTTTGCAACCATGCGATCCTTCTGAGAAAGCTCCGACCAGATTTTGTCATATACAAATTCGCTCAGATACTGTTCATACTCGCCCAAAATGCCATTGTAGTCGCCACCATTGTTCCACGTCAGATACCCTAAAACCTGAAATGCAAAAGGATATCCTTTGGTCAGCCCCGCCATCTGTGCTGCTTTCTCTGGAGATATGTTAAAAATAGTTTTATACTTATTGATTATTGCTGCGTTATTTAATGGTTTGAGCTGGATTTTAGGTGCTCTGTACAAAAATGTAAGGCTCTTCTCATTCTGAAGCTCCTCTATATTTTCATACAATCCTGTTCCTAATAGAAATACAGGCAGCTCCTGTCTTACAAATATCTGAAAGGCTCCTGCAAAAACCTTCATGTACTCACTATTTGTCATCTCATCTATCGTAATAAGCAGTCTCTTACCACCCTTTTTAAGCCTTTCCAAAATCTTTATAATAGCTGTCTCTGCATCTGTAATCGGCTGTGTCCCTCTATAGATACTCCAAAACCGAAAATGATAAATCGAGCTTTGCCGATTTTATAAGTCCCGCACATATATTATCACTATTCAATTTTGAAAGCATTGCAGACAACAGGTCCGTTGCCGGATTGAGTTCTATAACCACCCAGTCATCATTTTCTCTTAGTTTATGCGAAATTTCTGTCATCATTACTGTTTTTCCTGAACCTCGCACACCGGTAATTATAAACATCTGCTGATTTATTGTATCCGCTGTAAAATTCTCAATTATCTCATTAATCTGTACCGGACGGTCTACCGACTCTAGTGGACTTCTTCCAAATGTAAGCGTGAATGGATTTTGCATATCAGCCTCCCATTTTTACTGTTGTTTACTGTTTTGAATTTGTTTTACTGTCTTTTACTGTTGTTTACTGTTTTGGTTTCATTTTACTGTTGTTTACTGTTTATGTCAAGATTACAGTTAATGATAATTCGTATCATATAAACCATTTATGCTAATTCGCATCGTATAAACCATTTATGCTGATTTGCATTTTTGTAGTAATCGGTTGCCGTTTAAAATAGCATATCAATATCATGCTAAAAATAAACCCGGGGCGTATTTTGCTTTGATAGCATATCAATATCATGCCGGGGATTTAATTTAAGAAATTCTGTATGATAACTTCCTCTGCCTCTTCCTCTGTAAGTCCGAGTGTACGGAGCTTGAGAAGCTGCTCGTCGTTTATCCTGCCGATTGCTGCCTCATGGATGATAGCTGCATCGATATTTTTTGCCCTGATTTCAGGGATTGAACCGACCTCTGCATGATCCATGATGATAGAATCACACTGGATATGAGCCTGGCATTTGCTGTTGCCGATGGCATTCGGATGGAAGGTCTGGACTGAGTTTCCTTTTCCTACGGATCTGGAAATAATCTGCGCAGAGCTGTCCTCTCCATTTAACTGTACCTCGATATTTGACTCCGCCTTCTGCTCTCCATCTGTCATGAGACGCTCTGTGACATAGAGCTTTGCGTCCTTTCCAAGCTCCACATTGGTCTCACGGACTGTAGAATCAACACCCTTTATCTGTGCTGTATCGAGTGTGAAAACAGAATTCTCACCCACAAATATATTTGTTACAGGGTTGAGCACTCTTGCACCTGTTCCGTTTCCCTCGCCGTAGTGCTTTTCCTCATAACGGACATTCGCATTTTTGCCTACATGGAAGGTATGGATGCCGTCGTGTCTGCTCTCGTTGCAGCCGCTGTTGTGGATTCCGCAGCCTGCCACAATCCTTACATCTGCGCCATCCTCCACATAGAAATCGTTGTATACAAGGTCTGTCATGCCTGATTTGCTGAGTACTACTGGGATATAGACAGCCTCTCCGTCCGTTTTCCATCAATATAAATATCAATGCCGGGCTTGTCCGTCTTTTTCTTTATCTTGATATGCTCGCTGTCTCCATGGCAGATTGATGTGCCGTTTTCACGCAGATTAAAGGCACCGGTCTGACTGAATTTATTATCATTTATGACGTCCAATACGCCCTCTGTTACGTTGTCAAGCTTTACCATATTATGCTCTTCCCTCCAGTCTCTCTACACATTTGTGACATTTCTGTACACCATTGAGATAAGGCAGCACCTCGTCCTTTGTACCGATTTTCTTGATTTCTCCGCCATCAATTATCATGATGCGGTCTGCCATATTGATAATTTTCTCCTGATGTGAAATCACTATGAGGCTCTGCTTTTTTCTCAGTATGAATTTCCTCGAATTTCTGTATGAGCATTGAAAAGCTCCACAAATCGATTCCTGCCTCCGGCTCATCAAATATGCAAAGCGAATGTTCCTTGGCAAGCACTGATGCAATCTCAATTCGCTTCATCTCTCCACCTGAGAGTGTGCCGTCAATCTGGCGGTAAATGTAATCCTTTGCACAAAGTCCTACCGCGGTGAGAAGGTCGCAGCACTCCTTGTCTGAAAGCTCATCCTTTGCGGCGAGCTTGAGCAGCTTCATGACGGTCATTCCCTTAAATCTCGGTGGCTGCTGGAATGCAAAGCCTATTCCCGCATTTGCCCTGTGATTGATGTCAAGCTCTGTGATATCCTGTCCGTCAAGTATAATCTTTCCGCTGTCCGGTGTCTGAATACCTATCAAGGTCTTTGCCAGAGTGGCTTTTCCACCTCCGTTAGGTCCGGTAATGACAAGCATTTCTCCGTCCTCTACCTGAAATGATATATTGTTCAGAAGGCATTTCTTTCCGCCCTCATCATCTACGTTTAAAGTTAAAGTTTTCTGCTTTAAGCACGATTTTCACCTCATTTTTATTTATGATACAGCATAAAATCCTTCTCCTGCTGTTCTTATTACTTTTTCCGTTTACCGTTCACATTCACACATTAGTATGCCCGGCAATGATTACAGTATAACATAATAGTATACGTTTACAAGGTATAAACTCTCTGGTACTCGCTAAAATACATATTGTGGCTTTTTATAAAAAGTTTGCTTATCTACTAATTTCCCTTATCATTGAATACTCATTGCACAAGGTTCCGTCATGTTGTCTGATAGAATTAAATTTGATGCCGGTTATCCTGAAGCCCATCTTCTCATAAAGTGCTCTCGCCCTGCTATTGCCCTCAATAAAATCCAATTCCATCTGCAATATATTCGGATTGCTTTCTGCTATTTTTATCATTTCCCGGAACATTTTCGTTCCGATTCCCTGATTCCAGAATTCACTCAGCAAACCGATTGCCACATTTGCCCTGTGTCCGGTTTTCGCGCGTTTATTCCACCAGACCATGCAATTTCCGGCAATTTTTCCATCTGCTTCACAAACCAGCAGCGTATGTGTATCCGACAAATTGCAGCTATTTATGAAATCAATCTCCTGCTCGATGGTCCGTGTCTCACATTCTTCCGGTGTCCTCAGTAAGAAATCCGTTTCACCGGTTGACTTTTTCATGTACTCTATAAGAGCTTTGGCATCCTTTTCATTTGCACTTCGCAAAATGGCAGTTCTGCTGTCTTTTAATTTAAATTCGATATCTTTTATTATCATATTTTCTATAGTACCAACTTCCTATTGATTTTTGTATTCTATCTGTGATAAACTATCGACAATTAATGGTAGTTGCAGCTTAGACAGAGCGAGACGAAAGTTTCCCTCTGTCTATTTTTTTTGCGCTTTTACGTGCATGAAGCCTTGTATACACTTCAAGCCTTTTTCAATTATCGCAGCTATCAAGAGCCTATTGTAACTACTCGTTACAGCTATATTTATTTTACATAACAGGAGGATTTAAGAAAAATGCCAAAGAACAGATTACAGGAAACAGTTTTTACCATCATGATGGTGCTTGTCATGGTTTATGCCATGATATGCTACAATATTGCCCTTGAAACAGGCGATATGAAGAACTTTGTTTTTAAAGGCCGCATTAGGCGAATTTCCTATCATGATTGTTGCCGGTTTTATTCTCGATACGTTCATTGCCGGACCACTTGCCAAAATGTGCTTTCAAAATCGTCACACCGGGAAAAGACAGACCTATTGCTATAATCCTTGCAATTTCCGTCTTCTCAATCTGGTTTATGTGTCCTATGATGAGCTTTATCGCTACCATCCTTTTCAATGGTGGTTTTAATTCACAAATATTTGCGACATTCTGTGAGCTCGTCGTAAGAAACTTTCCAATGGCCTTCTTCTGGCAGCTCTTTGTTGCCGGACCACTTGTTAGATTCATCTTTGGAAAAATCTTCCGAGAGAACTAATTTAAATGTAAAAAATGTAAAACCGGGCATAATAGCCTGCCCGGTTTTCACTGTTCATCGTAACTGTTAAGAATCACACCATGCATATTCACCCAAAAGCTCACTGCAGGTGTATTCTCGCTTCTTAAAATTTCCTTCTTTGAAAACTCTTTTCTTAGAAAACTCCGTCTATAAAGCCCTTCATATCGTCCTTAGACACAAGACCAATCTGCTGACCGGCAACCTGACCGCCCTTGATTGCAATAACTGCAGGAATATTCATTATACGATACTCTCTTGCCAGATCAGGATTCTCGTCCACATCAATATTGTAAAACTCCACATCTGTGATTTCATCAGAAAGCTGCTCCATTACAGGCGCAAGCATCTTGCATGGACCGCACCACTCTGCCGAAAAAATCAACAATGATAGCCTTATTATTTTTAACCTGTTCAAATTCACTGCTATTAATCTTCTTTACCATAGTTGTTCTCCTTCCATCTGTCGAACGAATTATTTTCGTTGCACCTATACAGCAATAAAAAATAACTGCTACTACTAGTACACCAAATAAGAAATAACAATGCATCAGAAACTTATTATTCGATGTACTAGCACTACTATAATACATAAATCAGATTATGTCACATAAAAATATTATAAACCGCAAAATTTATCATTTATCACAATTAATTTTTTTTTTGTGCTCAGCCATGTAAGCCTCTATATCCTCTGTGGTTCTGATGATATCCTCCCGACAGACACACTGCACCATCCTCGGTGATAAGCACATCATCCTCAATCCTGATACCGATTTCCCATTCATCTATATACAGTCCCGGCTCGTCACTGATGATTGCTCCCGGGCGAAGCCTGCTGTTTGAGTCAACTGTCACGTCATGCACATCAATTCCCAGATGGTGTGACACGCCATGCATGTAATACTTCGAAATCTCTACAGAATTCTTTATAAGTCCAAGCTTCATAAGCCCGTCTGCAAGCACATCCTTACATACTTCATTTAATTCCTTTGTAGTCATTCCCGGCTTTGCAACCTCAACAATCTATCGGTTTGCGGCGAGCACAATATCATAAACCTGTTTCTGACGCTCGGTGAACCTGCCATTTACCGGATATGTTCTCGTAATATCTGAATTGTAGCCATCTATTCTGGCTCCAAGGTCAAGAAGCACCAGTGTTCCATCCTCCATCGTCTCACGATTTGTGTCATAGTGAAGCATCGTTCCATTCATTCCGCTTCCGGCAATTGTAGGAAAAGCTGTCCACTCAGCCCCACCGCGTCTTATGATATATTCAAAATCTGCCTGTGCCTGATATTCCTTCATGCCCGGCTTTAAATTAGCCATCACATTGCAGAGTCCGTCCTTTGTGAGAGCGATTGCCTTTTGGTCAGCTCAATCTCATCCTCATCCTTCTGCATACGCTCCTCTGCCACAAATGGGAAAAGATTCTTCACAGCAACTCCCGGATAATCTGTCTTAAATTCATTGGCTTTTACCACATTGTAATCCGGCAAATCCACTTTCTGATGACGATACGTGTCAAAATATGCTGTGTATACATCCTCACGCGTCATTATCCTGTCCAGTGTGCTCTCAAGCTCATAAATATATTCTACTTCGTCAATTCCTGATATTTCCTCGGCTTCCTCCATAGTCACTTTCCTGCCGTACCAGCGCTCCATCAGAGGGTCTGCCTCCTCTATGAAGAGCATCGTCTTAGCAGGCTCTACACATTTATCCAGGACAAGGACCATGTTGTCACGTCTAAGTCCGGTCAGATAAAAGAAATTGCGGTTAGTCTGTGCTGTAAATAAATCATACTCATCTGCGCTCACATGGTGCTCGATGCCAGAGTACAATATTGCTATAGAATTGTCCTCCATCTTGTCTAAAATTCTTTGTCTTCTGCTTTCAAAATCCATTTTGCTGCCTCTTATTCTCATTATTTGTAATGCCTGTTCAAAATATGTCACTGACATTCATACGACCTTACGTTATCACACTATGAGTATTATTACAAGCCTTTTGCTCCTGACACTTCCACACCTCTGTAATAAAAACACCCCAGAACCGAAGTTCTGAGGTGTAATATACTCTTGATATTCTCTTTTTCGAAAAATTATCTCTTTGAGAACGTTTTGGTATCTTGAAAAGCCCATAAATAGGGGATTTGTGTATGAGAACTACTCATTAAAATTTATTCTCCATAATATCCCTGTTGCCATTTTAAATACATTTCTTTATAGTTCTTTTTATAAATTTTCTAATTTCTCTTATTTCTCGCTCATTTAATTGACCTTGTTTCTCAATGGTTGTATCTCCATCACTTTTACAAAAGAATTTTGCTGAACCTGCCTCTGTTAATTTTCTGTCACTCGCATGGACATGCATAGCCTCAATAACGCAGCTTGCAGTATAATATAAATAATAACCACACACCTTAAATTCATAATGTTTCGGCATCGGCTTCCTCCATAAATTCTTTATTTTTATTGTAATAATCTAACACAATCTGAATTTCAATATCATCCATATTCGTTTCTACTATTTCATCTTTATAAATAACCGCTGCATTATTCAAGCAATTAAGATTAAGCACTCTGATATAATCACCATCTTTTGTATAGGCATATCCATTGATAATCATATTTGCATGATCAGCTATATCTTTTACACTAAGCTGCATTAATCTTAACCTCCTTAATTGGTTTCAAAATGCTTCAGTATCATAATATAACATGTTTAGTATTGGAATTAAATCTATATATTCTTCAACTTCGGGCATTTCTTTGTATTTTTGCCATAACAACTAGATATCCATTATCCCATTCAACTACTTTTGTATATCTCTCCAATTTATCAGAAGTGATAAAACGAACCCTTTGATTATTAAATTCAAAAATTGTGTACTTTCCATCATTAGTTAGAACCGCATAATCTTTCATTTAATTCACTCCCTTCAAATAATTTTTCTTATCATTATATTATAATAATACCACAGTTCAAATAAAAAAACACCCCAGAACCAAAGTTCTGAGGTGTAATATACTCTTGATATTTTCTTTAATCAATTATTTTTTCTATATCGTCCTCTTCCTATAAACTCTATAATTCCATTATCTCTTAACATTTGTAATTGCTGTCTTATTTTATCTTTTATATGATGATTGTCCGGATGTTTTCCTGCAAACATCTTCTCAAAACTATACATCTGCTCTAACGTAAAATCCCTGTCTTCAATTATATTAACACAATTCAACACGTCCAACATCCAGCCCCTTGTTTCCAACTTACTACCACGTAAAAATTCTGTTCTATGCACCTTTTCCATTATCTTTTTAACAGATATTTCCTTTTCATTTTGTACAATGTAAATTCTTCCTTCATTTGGAATCCTGTTCAATAAAATATTACAGCCCGTCCATCCTGCTCTTCTAGCAGTTTCTGCCAATGGCTTTCTCTTTTCTATTATATCCGGTGAAAAGAAATATTTTGGTACCATAACAAAATTTTCAATCTGTAGGCTAATTTTATTATAGTGCATAAAGAAAAAATTGGGATTATTGATTGAGGTTATCCTCTCTATCATTGTATTATATGCACCATCATTTATCTTATTACTGATAGATGCGCCTTTACTTTTCAACTCATACTCTTCCTTACAAGATGGACAAAAGAAATCAGCAACTGGTCTGTTATTCTCAAAATGTGAAACATATTTATTTCCACAATATGGACAAAACATATTATTATTTACCCAGTCTTCAGTTATAACTCTTATTTTTTGTGCATTACTCGAATAATTATCAGCTTTTCTTCCATCCATCTGTAAATTCAAAATTATCACCCAATACCGTTTGATATAATACACTATTAAAGCGTGTTCTTATCTTTTTCAATGTTTTCTTTTAAAATTTCTATAAGAATACAACTTCTCTTTTTATTCAATGCAGCTACACCTACGGCTCCACTACCTGCAAACGAATCTAATATTATTTCTCCCTCATATGTAACATATTCCAATATCTCTTCACAAAGTTGTTCCGGTAATTCACTCTGATGTATTTTATTTTTCCTGGCTACCGGCTGCACATCAAACATAGCAGGCAGCATACCATTACATCCACTCATATAACATTTTTTCCCGGTTAAATCAGATTTCTTCTTATCATATCTCATATTTCTAGCTTTTCCTTTTGAAAAAATCATTATATCCTGTGTATTCTTTGCTTTTTCTCCCTGTATTACTCACAAAGGTTCCTTTTTTTCCATGATACCTTAGAATAATAAACAAATCCGGCCTCTTTTGCATATTGCTTAATTTGATAAAGATACTCATAATTATTCTCATTCTCTGCAGGTAATACCTCGACCAAAAAACAACCTGCTTTTAAAACTCTTGCTTTTTTCCTTAAAATCATCAAGTGTATATCTAAAACAATCATATTCTGCAAAAGCCCGTGTTCCACCTTTATTTGATTTTTTATCCAGCCACGGATGATCTGTCAAAATACAATCAATGCTATTATCTCCTAGCATAGATAAATCTCTGCCGTCTCCTTCAATTAATATACACTGTTCATCCTTATTGTCAATTGTACAATATACGCCTTTTGATATTCTCTCAAACCTAATACCTATTTTCTCATAAATACGAGCTCTAACTGTTTCCTTCGGTTTATCAGCATTTTGCTGGTATGCCTCTTTAATGAGAAGCTTTCATTATCCTTAAAACAATTAAATATCTTTTCTGCTAATGTCATTTCGCACTACCTCCTTAGATTTTGGATCTTGATCCTATCATAGGAGGCGCTCAAATAAAAGTACTATTTTTATATTTTATCTTTTAAATAGAATAATATGGTGATCTAATGTTTTCGCAACAATATTATTCCATCAATCCTAATATCCCCTGTTCACTCCAATACTCATTTGGATATATTGATAATTCTTCTTTATGCTTACGAATAATTCTTTCCGGTGTTTTAGTATTATCGTAAACATGCACAATATCACATATATTAAGTAGTTCTTTTATGTTATTAATTGATTTGTAATATCTCTCGATAACTTTATCACTAGCAACATTATGTCCACCTGCCGCCCACACGAGATTCAATTCTGGCAATATTAATTTGTGGATCAACTGTTAACACAAATACACATTTTATGAAATAACCCTCTTTTTTGCTTTTCTCAAAATATTTAACTTATATTCAGATGACAAAACAGTTTCAAATGTAAAATCTTCTTTCTTGGCAATTGATTCATATCTCATCCGATCAACCAAAACAGCAGCTTCCATATTATTCATTCCCGTAGTCGCAACAACATCATCGGCATTAGTATATTTACCAACTTTATCAAAAAAAGCTGTTATTGTACTTTTCCCTGAACCATTTGGTCCCGCTAATACAAGAATCATCGGTTTTTTATTCTGCATATTTTCTTTCCCCATTTGCATACTCTACATAAGCCTGTTTCTTTTCATTATCATAACCAGCTATAGGTTTTTACATATTTTCGCTTTATTTATTGCTGCCTACTTTAACTAAAAATTAATCATTTACTATTTATTAGTCATTAACCAGATATATACTCTATAACTGCTGCCATAACATTATTATATATTTGTCTAGAACGAACCTTACCTATATAGCTGATTTTTTCAATTCACTTTCATCTCTTTCAAAAATATCTTTTATCAATATATATCCAGCGTCATTCAATCTTTTCAGCAATTTTGTAGATATTTCCAATTCGCTTACTTTTTTTATTTAAAATATTATTCAAAAACATCTTTTGATCAATTTCTTCTTCTGTCGAAATTAAGTTAGGTGCATCCTCATAAACAGGAGAATTTTCTCCATAATTAGGGAATTTTTTTGTGATATATTATCAATTATTTCTTTACAAGATACCGCTAAATTTGTTTTTAGCCATTGATAATAAAACTATCCCAAAATTCAATTGATATCTGTCATAATAATCATATCTAAACTTAGTTGCCTCTACATCCAATGTAACAACACCTGAATATTCAAGTATCTTAATTGCTTGCTTTATCGCTTCAGGTGCTTTCCTTGAAATAGCAAAAATACACCGTGGTCTTTTCATTTGAATTACTTCCATCTCTTGTATTAATCCTAGTTATATCATTTGTAACAGTATTTTCTATAAATTTTCTAGACCACTCAATCATTTTTTATGACCTTTATATCTTTCTTCTAATTTTGTATGTTCTGTCCAAATTGTTACTCTATAAAAGTCTTTTATAACATCATTTACAACTGCTGTCTTTATAGCATTACCCTTATCAAGTATTGCATTTAAACTTTTTTAATAAAAATCTTGGATTACCATTAGAACAATATATAATTGTATTCAGCAAATCACCATTTTGAATCATCTTATCATATTCATCCGGATAATTTTTCTTTACGATTTCTCTCATTTTTAAAATATAATCAGAAGCAAGTATTCCTCTTTCTATCTTTTTTGTAGTTGCATCGTGAAACTGCTGAAATGTACCATATGAAACCAAACCTGATAAACTGCAGCTTTACATATTACTATTGAGATCTTAATGCTCTAAATAATTCAAAAAAATCTCTTTGTTGTTTAGGTGCAAAAATTTGACATGCCTCATCAAACATAATTATAATCTTCTTTATATTAAATTCTTCACATAATTCTTTAATAAACTCTCTAAAATAGTCTATATTATTTACAATATTTTCATCGTCTATAACATATTCACTATCTATTTCAAAACTTTCACTTGAAATATCATTTATGTAATCCTCTAGCTTTTTTACAATTGATTTACATCCTTATTAACAATAGGTTTAAATATACTTCCATTTACTATTATCCCCTGCTCTTTTAGTTTAGTTCTAAGTGCAATTAATATTTTATTTTACCATAAGCCTTAACATATTCACATTTTCATAAATCGGACATGTTGCAAAGCTCGTATAAATTGGCAATATCCTTTTTTCTTCAAAATCATCTGTAAGTTCTGACTCTGCTTTTCTCATAAGCATTGTTTTCCCAGTTCCTCTACTACCAATAAGTAACAATGGTTGAAATGATTTCAACGCTTCTATATTCTCACGATCCATTGCTGTTTCAACATATAACTTTTTTACTTCATCTATGGATAAGTCCTCTGTTCTTATTCGTGCTTCACTCATTTCCATTCTCCTCCGTATCTTTTTATAATAGGATTCCATATATCAATCTTATCATTTAATTTAATATAAAATTCATATTCTTTTTTTCCAAATCTAATAAACAACAATAAGATCATTATATCAACAACATTATTAACCTGAACAAAATATTCTTTTACCGCTGTTTCATCATATTTTATCTGCATTTCATTTATACTTTGCATATACATATACATTACCATGAACATATTCTGAACATTCATGATAGCATTCCCTTATTTTATCCCTAAATTCTCCTATTTTAAGTTGTCCCGATATAAAGAGACTTAGATATTTTTCACTAATTATTCCTTCCTCAGAAAACAATTTTTGCCCATGCCATATCCACTTTATTATTTTTCCATAAGATATATTCATAATTATGATCATGATAATATACATAGCTTAATGATAATTCTATTGCACTTCGTAAACACATCATCGAGTTTCTATAAAAAGCTTGTGACATAAAAATCAAACTGTTAATAATGTCATTTTCAACTTCTTTAAGTACTTCATTACAACTACTATTAATAAAAAACCAGCCTGTTGAATCAACTCTATTTTTAGTAAAAGTTTACCAATTTCATTATTATGTTCATTAACTGTATCAATAACATTCTCATCTGTCGTTTGATTGATATTCTTAAATATCTCTTTTATCTCATCCATTTATCATATCTCCTGTCCATTATACATACCAGTTTCTCTCACAATACTATTCTCATACCACTCTTTAGGTGACCCATCATCTAACATTTTGTATATCTGTGGATACTTAACATCAAATCTTAGTAATGTTTTAAGCTCTGTAGTCTGTATAGGGAGAATTTTCATTCCTGTAATATACTTTGTTCCTGCATTGTTATAATACTCCATAAACCTTCTAGCTCGGAAATCTGATATTACATTATTATTTAAAAATGTTGTGATAAATACACAATATGCTTCATCTTCTGGATGTGCCAGACAATAATCTCCCAAATGTCTTGATACTGGCTCCATTTCCATTCTACGCTGATTTTGACCATCTGCAAGAGTTGCTTCTATTAACAATGTATGCTTAGGATATTCATATGTCATTTCATACTTCCAGACTATATCAGCTTCTCCGCCTCCAGCATGAGTCTTCGGTAATAAATCCGCTTCTAATGATAAATTCATATATTCAAGAACATCACCTTTTCGTTCGCTGATTATATACCATGCTATACCAAGCACATATTCAAATATTTATTTCATCGTCATTTCTGCTTTCAAAATCATCAAGCAGTCTAATAATAGTTTTTTATCAAACTTGTCATCTATAAGCTTATTAAATCTTGTGTAACGCTCATCTTTTATAACCTTCTGAGCCATCTCTTTATTGGCTACGCTAGTACCTAGAGCACATCCTAATTTTTGATATAAAATATTTATATCTATATCAAAGAATAAACCTATATCTTTAAGCATTGAATTTTTGGGTAATAACTCTGTCTGTTCAAAAGCTATATTTAACAGATTTTCCCCTAGAATCTCAATATAGCATTGTGGAAGTACATCCAGTTTTACTTTATTATCCTCAAACAAAACGATATCTGTTATTTTGAAATATCTTCTATTCAAATCAAAGTAATCTGATAATGTTGCTCTAGCCTTAAAAGTATGCACCACCTTAAAAAATTCTTCATTAAACTGTTCTTCTGTTGTTACCTGTAATATAGGAACCGTATTAAGTACAGATAGCCCCTCTCTCGAAATTACACTTCGTGCACTACTGTTAAAAAAATATTTTCTCCAAGCTCCTCCAACCTTACTATTGGTTAATTTCTTTGTAGCTTCATAAAATTCTAATGCAAGATTATCTTTTGAAAATACAATCTTTTTAATAAGGAATATAAGGTATAATATGGCTTGTCATATTTTGCACTTTTTCTATTGATTCCAACGTTACATATCAATTCTTCTGAGATAGGTTCTGTTTTCAACAAATTCAACGCCTGTTTATAATTATCTTTTTCCATCAAAACGGATAAAATAATATCATCAAAATCTTTCTCGCCAGTCTCGCGATAGTTCTTTATACTCTTAACTATATTTTTTTGTAGTATGCTCATCCACACATAATGGTAATAGATATGTAAACTCATCATTTGTGAGATAACCTAATTCATTTACAGCATACAGAAATACGACAAATGGTCTTACGATTTTTCCTCTACAACATTTGATGTTTTAACATCTGTTTGAAATATAAAAAGCTGTCCTTCGGAATTTCCAAAAAATTATCTGCTGAAAAATCTGCTGAATCAGCGATTCTTAACAATTCTAATCCCACTTCTGTTATGTTACGCTCATCATCTAGAAGTCCTATATCTCTTAATCCTGATGTTTTTCTCTTGCATCTTTATCTGGAAGAGCAGCATCTCCTTTACAAAGTTATTTCCTTTCAAAAAATTGTAATATTCTGCTTGAAACTTTTTATTATTTCCCCACTTCTTGTTTTTATTTTCTTCCAGCTCTCTGAATTGCCTCAGTAAATGCAATTGTTTTTCTATACTCAGATTAAAGTTGTCAGTACGATAGCTTGTTGTACCAATAGCCCAGCAATAACTTTTAAATCCAATCTTTTTTGCCATAAAATATCTCCTCTAATCAATAGTTTACTACTAACACTTCCTTAGTTATTCCATCCTTTTTTTGTATGATAATTTGAATTGGTATAATCATAATTCAATGGAATAGCTTTAAATTTCTTATTTTGATTAATCCATTCCGAGAGTATTACATTTTTCTTACCCTTACTTTCCAATACATTAGATAAGGCAAATCTAATTCCTTTTTATCAAGCTCTTCAAGATAATTCAGCAAATCTTTTTCATCATTTTCTGTCCATCCGGCTTGTTCATTATAAGTTGCACATGTTATCAAATAAGGAGGATCAGCATAGAAAAAAACTTTTATCTGTATAGCCTTCCATACTTACATTCCTAAAGTCATCTGTGGTAAACCTATAATCTCCACTCTTAACTCTATCAATAAATGCCTCCAGCTTTCCTCTAAGTTTATTGTAACCGGCTTTATTATATTCACCTAATCCCTTTGAGCTTTTCACAATTATAAAAATCATATCCATTCTTACTTTACTAATGATAATCCGTATTTATCTATACTTTTATATATCCAATCAAATATCTCTTCTTTTGTTAATCGTCTAAATGTATCTAATAACCCCATAAGATATTCATTACTATCATTAAACAAAACTTTATTTACAATCTACATTTATTCCAACATTACAACCACCACAAAACAAATCTACAACCTGATCTGCATCTTTCCGGAAACAGTGGGAAGAATTTGTGAAAGCAATTTATACTTTCCACCTGTATAATTCAATGCGGATGGAATAACTTCTTTTCTTTCGTTATTACATATGCACAAAAATAATCTTTCCTGATTTGCCTGTATATCTGACTTTCCAGTAGAAAATGCTTTGTAATCTTCTGAGAAACTTTTACTTTTCCTTTTTACTTAAAAATTCTCATAATATCATCATCACTTGAATTATATGGTGGATCAATATAGATTAAATCAGCTTCTATTTCTGGTGCCAATTCATTTGTATCCATATTATAACAAACATTATTCTCATTAACGTCAGGTTCTGGTTGTGGGACATACATTTCCAAATGTTTTTCAAATTCCACTCCCTGCCTGTAGGCATCATAATGTCCACATGTATTAGCAATCTTATCCATTGCATATAACAATGATGTTATTAGTAAAGCTCTCTCCCTTGCGTTAATAAATCCTGAATTAAATTTATCCTCTATATCCTGCCTAATAAATCCTATTTTTCTGCAATCATCCAAAGAAAAATAAGTATCAGAAAAATTATCACTCATATAATTATCTTCAACAACTTTCAAATTGTTATATTGTGTAATAATTTTTATAATTTTCTCTTCTGAATAATGTTCACTACTAAACCAGGCAACATGACATATGTAATTACTATACATAATATCGTTGGTAATAATCTTCTTATCAATAAAAGCAGAAGCAACAGCACCTGTTCCTGCAAAAATATCTGCTACTGTATTTATATTTTTGCATTCATTTTCAACCACTCTTGTAATAAATGGAAGTAACTTATATTTATTTCCCAAATATCTACGATTGTTTATCTTAGTTGTTTTATATTCTTTTGGCGTCTCTTTAGAATCAACAGAACTACCTACTTTGTTTTTCTTTATATATTCACTAAGCTTTTGGTATGCTTCTTCATTCCATATAACTCTGCCATTATCATTTATCTCAACTTCACGCCATTATCTTTAAGATAATATAAATATGATCTAGAAATGTCTAATTTTTTTGCTAATTGTGTTGCTGAATAACTCATAATTTCATCTCCATTTTATGCAACATATTTTATCCCTTATTGGACACTTTTTATGTTAATTATATCATTATATCTTAATTTATCAATATATATATTAATTTATATCTTAAAAATGGATACTACACTTACATTTATCTTACTGCAAATTAGCATCCATTTTATTGAACTATCTTTTTATAATTGCAACTATTCTTATTTACAACTATCTCCCCTCATACACCTCCCACAATCTCTTCTGTTCCGCTCCTATCCGCAATATCTCCTGCAAATCTCTTGCCATTGCCTCAACATTAGCGTCCATCTGCTCAACAGTACCAGTACGATTACCTTCTGTAATCTCCCATTGAACGCTCTCTTTAGAGTAATATTCCTTAGTCTCCACATTCATATATCCATACACCACATATGAATAACCATTGCTTTTCTCTAGGAATACTGGTGCTACTTCTCCTTTAGATGTTTTCCATCTCATCAGCCTTGGAAACCAGTAAAAAGCCTTCTTTTATCAGTTCTTTGAATGCCTCCAGTAGCTTTCCCAGCTCATTCAATATTCCACGGAATGAGTTTCCTGCCTCTATTGTCCTATCTGATTCGACCTGATTAGTATATTCTTCTATTGTAGGTGCAAATAATCTGAATGACGATACAAAATTCTTGATTCTATCAAGCAATTTCGCAGCATCTTCTGATTTTTCAATAGTACTTTGCCAGCTCTTCATTTACCGATTGAAGTTCTGACCTCTTTTCGACAAGTTCCATTGATATCTGTTTCGATTCTCTACTATCCATTTCTGATAGCGACTTACTAATCCGCCGCATACTTTCCAGACATGAAATATCAGACTCCAGTTTTTCTTTTTTATCCGCATATTCTTTTTCAACAGCTTTATTTGCCTTAACTGCCCTATCTGATTCTTCCACCTGCTCTTGTAACTGTGTCAAATGCTTTGTCTCCTGAGCCACCTTATACTCCGCAACGGATAAATCGTGATTTCGACCTTTCGACTTTTTTCTTTTATCTGTTCTCCAAACCAGTCATCAACTTCTTTATTCGCCACCTCTCTAAGCTCATCCTGCAGCACTCGTGATAACACATCTTTAGTAAATACCTTACGTTTTGACACCTGCTTGCTAAGACCTTTCTTATATCCATCTGCCACAGGCACTCCAACAATGTGCATATGCGGACTGTCCTCATCAAGATGAACCACAGCATTTGCTACTACAAACTGTGGTAGTCTCTTTCTAAGCTCATCCAGTATTATCTGATATGACAATTTCATATATGACTTCATATCATCAAATTGCCTCCAGAACTCCCTGTCACCTATCTGAATGATTATTTCAACTGCCATATCCTGTTCCTTACCAGCCACATGTTCAAAATAATCTTCGATTTTCCGGTCTGGTCGTGTCTGCTTTTTATTATATTCTTCTAATGCCTCATCGAATTCTTTATGATATACTGTTTTCACATCATCAATCAGATTTGATGTACCATATATGATGCAAATGTTGTCTTTGCTGTAATCTGATGATTTTATATTTTCTCAGGTTATGCTTTGCAACAGCTGCAAGCTTAGATTTCGATGTAATGGCACCTTTTTCTTATTGCTCACATGAGCGGTATATGAAATATTTCCCATTCGCATCTCCTTATCTGTACTACCTTTTTATCTGTTAAATCTATCGGAGCAGGGGCCGTTATCATCTTGGCTCTGCCACAGATGATAACCCCCTAGCAGTTTTGGCAAGCCGGTCACAATTTCATTGTGACGGTCGCGGCATTCGTCAAATGAGAATGCAAGCATTCTCTCACTTTCCTCATTGCTCGCGCCAAAACTGCAGTTGGCTCCGAGGGTTTTATATATTATCTTTTTATTACCAAGAGTTTAATAATCTGTACTTTTTATGATTGCAAACTCTAAACTCTTCCTAGAATTTAGAATCTGCTTTTCCAAACATCCAGATTGTTAAACTCTTTATTCCGGCATTACCCATGTCCAGTAAATTGTTCCATCTTCTGCTTTTTTCTTTATCTGATGTTATGCCCAGCTTTTTTTTTTGCCGATAGAAGCGTGTTTCTCTTAATGCTCCTTTTTTTGCAGCTTCCATCATTATTTCATTAGATGGAATCACTTTATTTGTACCAAAGTATTCTTTAATAAAATTCTCCGCAATGTCGAGCTTCTTTTTTCCCTCTTCCTTCATTACCGGATAACAACTCATCTATAGTGATATCATATGGTCCTATGCAGACCATTCCATTATCCTCTGTCATTTCAAATCCTATTGCATCCTATTTGGAGCTAATGAAGATTTATTATGTGCCATTATCCTGATATTCGGTTTATCACGAAGCCTCGCAACCAGCAGAACACTTCTGGCAATTGCCTGTATATCCAATAGAGCCAAGTCCTCTTGTATGTTGATTTGCTGCCGGATGCCTTATTCATATGACCAATAAGAATAATTGCACAATAATGCTTTTCTGCTATTATTCAAGATAACTTTAGCACCGGTCTTATTTCATTTGCTCTGTGCATATCAACTGTGGCTCCGATATATGCCTGAATCGAATCAAGAATGATTAACCTCGCCTTAGTCTCAATTATTGCCTGCTCCAGCCTGTCATCTGTCATTGATAATTCCTTATCTGTCTCATCAATAACCCGAATCATGGAACAATCTGCTCCTGCTTTTTACCAATCTGGGCTTAATCGTATCTTCAATTCCATCTTCTGCTGTCTGGATATGATATGAATAGGCTCATATTCTTATCATCATCACAGGGGAGCGGCAAGCCCCTACTAAAACTGCCGCTAACTTAAGAACCAGAGTTGTCTTTCCCTTCTCCCGGATCTCCTTCAATTATTGTTATCTTTCCATATGGTATATATGGATACCATAGCCATTCCACCTCTTTTGAAACCACATCCTCCATATGGATAAGTTTCAGTTCAACATTCTGTTTTCAACCATATTCATCCTCCTTGCTATACTGCTTCTTTGTTAAAATATCCTGTTTCTTCCCAAACTTTTTTATCCGGACAATAATAGCTGAATTCATTTGAGCTCCCTACCTTTATTGCCGTTCAAATTTGAGTAATCCTTGTTGTATTCCCAGCCTTACATACTGTGCGTCCTTCCCTATTGCACTTGCAATCTCTTTTATTGGTACATTTCTCCTGTAAAAGCTGGTAAATCACCCTGATAGATAACTTCTGGCATCTCTACCACCTCCTCTTTTATATAGAGCATTTCTTGCTCTGTTATGTTTTGCATTATACAGATCTTTCTATGTTCTGTCAATAGTTTAAAATTTAATGTTGACTATTAAATATTAGTGTGTTACATTTACAATCACAGGAGGTTGAAGCAATGAATACAGGTAAAAAGATTAAATTAATACGAACCTTTCGTGGTTTAACCCAGAAAGAACTAGGCGAAGCTTGTGGAATACATGAAGTAGCAATCCGTAAGTATGAGCTGGAAAGAATCTTCCTAAGCCTGAACAGCTTAGAAAGATTGCAGATGCACTTGGTGTCAATGTTAATTCATTGATGGAATTTGATATCGAGGCTGATGGTGATGTACTACCATTACTATTTGCTATTGATGAAGCATTTGATATTTCTATCAAGGATTTAGACGGAGAGCCCGGCATATTCTTTTCAATAAGAATCTTGTCCAATTTCTTAAAGACTGGCAGGCTATGAAAGAATTACTTGATAATGGCAGCCAGACACAGGACAATTACGAAATATGGAAGACTATCCGCCCAAGTGTGACAAAGGTAACCCACGAATAACAATCATTTTATCCATTTGCTATCAGCTTTCTAGTAAATAGCGAAAGGATGGTGCTTATGAAGTTACCCAACGGATACGGAAGCGTTGTAAAACTTTCCGGCAAAAGAAGAAAACCTTATCAAGTGAGAAAGACTGTAGGCTGGCACTATGATGAGGTAAAAAGACAAACAGGTTCAGGATATGATTACAATTGGATATGCAGCTACCAGAGCTGATGGCTTGCAAATGCTTGCTGATTACAATAATAATCCATTTGATACCAAGGCTGCTAAGATGACATTTTCAGATGTCTATGAAGAATGGTCAAAGCGTAAGTTTCCTACTATATCTGAATCTAATGTAAAAAGGATACACAGCATCCTATAAATTTATCTGGAAACAAAAAGGGACAAATATTATCAGATAGTATTAATGTCTATATAGCGGAGTCCGTATCTTGAAATGCTTGATTTGAAGAAAGAGAATGTTCATCTGGATGAACAATATTTTTGATGTTATCTGTAGTAAAACGAGAATGGTATCAGAAAAGTTCCAATAGCAGACAAAGTTCTGCCATATTACAAGGCTTTATGAATCCTGCCCTGAATGTGAATATTTACTTCATACAGAAGATGGAAAACATTTTGAATACCGAAACTACTACGATAGCTATTTCAAGCCATTGATGGAACAGCTAGGTATTAATCGTACTCCGCACTGCTGTAGACACACATGTATCTCAATGTTAGCAGAAGCTGGTATTAACCAGACGATTATCAAAAGATTGTCGGGCACTCAGGTGCAATGACACTCACCGAGAAAGTGTATACCCACTTTGATATAAAGGAGCTTGTTGATGCGATTAATAGAATTTAAGCTAAGAAAGCGACATTCCCCAGTATCTTCTACTGAAAAATGTCCTATACATATCAATATCTTTTGTTGTATTGCCATGCTGCATATGTGTTGCATCTGATGCAAATTTCAGCACATCTGACAGTATTCCACAAACTTCTGTAAATCTTTGTAAAATAGGCTTTTCTTTGATATCTTCGTTCTGTAATTCTTTTGCAAAAAAAGAATTTATTATCTCTTTG
>VOFG01002927.1_pt1 | contig 45063 bp, 66 predicted proteins | sample 5384171 | NCBI WGS metagenome assembly VOFG01 (sample SAMN12384726, study PRJNA508395) | human gut metagenome | isolation source: healthy gut F | host: Homo sapiens
AATTGCTGATGCCAAAACAAATATCAGATGATATAATTGGAAAGAGCATACTTTTTGGACGGATGGATATTTTGCCTGCAGTGTAGGAAATGTTTCAGAAGGAATGTTGAGAAAAATATATAGAAAATCAAGGGAAAGAAGGTGGAGAAGGCCAATGCTGAAAGCATATAAATATAGAATATATCCTAATAGCGAACAAAGAATACAGATAGCAAAAACATTTGGCTGTTGTCGTTTTGTTTATAACCAGACATTGGCATACCGGAAAGATATATACGAGAAAGAGAAAAAGTCTGTCAGTAAAACAGACTGCAATAATTACTGTAACAGAGAATTAAAGAAAAAACTATGAATGGCTAAAAGAAGCAGATAAATTTGCTCTGACCAACGCAATTTATAACATGGATGCCGCATATCAAAAGTTCTTTAAGGAACATGCAGGATTCCCAAAATTCAAGAGCAAACATGATAAGCATAAATCATATACAACAAATTACACAAATGGAAATATAACAGTAATTTCATGAGAATGGTAAGATAAAACTGCCTAAACTAAAAAGGAAGTAAAAGCAAAACTGCATAGAAATTTTAGTGGACAGATAAAGTCAGCGACCGTTTCGCAAATGCCCAGTGGAAAATATTATGTATCAATTTTGTGGAAACTGAACATAAGGAACTGGTACATACAACTCAAAATACAGGAATAGACTTAGGAATTAAAGATTTATGTATTACTTCCGATGGGAAGATATATGAGAATCAAAAATTATCAGGAAATATGAAAAACAGCTTGTAAAGCTGCAAAGGCAACTGTCACATAAAGAAAAGAGAAGTAAAAACTATTATAAAACAAACGAAAAAGATAGCATTATGTCATGAGAAAATAAGGAATAGCAGAAAAGATTATCTGCATAAAGATTTCACATGAGATTATCAGCGAAAATCAAGTGATAGTTTCAGAAAATCTGCAGATAAAAAACATGGTAAAAATCATCAACTGGCAAAAGCCATAAGTGATGTATCATGGTATGAGCTGACAAGACAGTTAGAGTATAAGGCAAAATGGAATGGCAGGAAATACATCAAAATAGATACATTTTATGCCAGCAGTCAAATATGTTCTGTTTGTGGGTATCAGAATACGGACACAAAAGATTTGTCGGTGAGGAGATGGATATGTCCGAAATGTGGAAGGAACATGACAGGGATATCAATGCTGCAAAAAAAATATACTGGCAGAAGGAATAAGACAAATAGCATAAGAAAAAAAATAAATAGGGCAGGGACTGTCCAAATTAACGCCTGTGGAGATAGTAGGTTACGAGGTCGATGAAGATAGCCGGACAGCCTGGAAGATTATTCGGACAGTTTAAATTAAGAATCCCCAAGGAGTCTGCACAGATCCCTCGCAGAACATTCAGGGAGAGAAGAATCAGCATGAATCAGTATTGTGTATATCTTCTTTCCAGAAATGATTCAACATTTTCAAAATAAAGGTTGATAACCAGTACCAGGATAAAGCTGACTTCTAACCAGAATTCCGGAGAGAATGTCAAAATAAACGGAACCGATAGTCCAGAATTCCGGAGAGAACACAAGGCCCCGTCCTGTTCCGCAGGGAGACCTCTTCGTGTTGAGCGAATGCCAAAATAAACGGAACCGATAGTCCAGAATTCCGGAGAGAACGCGAGGCCCCGTCCTGTTCGCGGGGAGATCTCTTCGTGTTGAGAGAAAGCCAAAATAAACGGAACCGATATTTCTGAATTCCGGAGGAGAACGCAGGCCCCGTCCTGTTCCGCAGGGAGGCAACTCTAATATGTGCCGACTGCGGAACAGGACGGGGCCGAGTTCTATCCGGGATTCAACTGAGCATTCCTCCGGCTGTCCCGCCTCGATACACAGTCCTGCCGCCGTCAAAATTCCGGAGGTGCCTGCCTGGAGTCCGCCTTGTTGACAGTGCGGACAGCAGAAACAGTACCAGTACATAAAGCAGTCCGGAGACAGCGCCCCAGAGGAAGCGTCTGGTTTTGAGCCGTTTCCGGCGAGAAAAGCCTCGGAGAAAGCAGGAGAGCACATAGATCAGACAGAACAAACAGACGGAGCGTTCCGTTATTGAGACGGAGCTTGTAAAGAAGAAATGAGAGGATAAACAGAAGAAGTGCGGATGACAGCGACCAGCAGGAGGGAGAGAAGCAGAGTGGAAAGCTTATGGCGGAGTGTCTGTGACATAGAATCCCTTCTTTCTTTTACAGGTCAGGTTCGGAGATCAGGAGCATATAATAAACCGTGGAATTACTATCACAGTATATGAAGGGATGGAGGAGAAAAGAACAGTCGGACAATTCCGGGAAAGGAGTTACGGCAGGAGTTTTCGGGGCAGATTTTCTTTCGGTCAAGGCTAAAAAACTCTTTCCAACTGCCATAAACTGTGGTATACTAAGCCAAATGGATTCATTCAGATAGGAGGAGAAGATATGAAGAGAGTAAAGACTTTAACTTCAGTACGTTAAAAGGAGTCCATGAAGAAGGGCGGATGCGGCGAATGCCAGACTTCCTGCCAGTCTGCATGCAAGACTTCCTGTACAGTAGGAAACCAGTCCTGCGAGAATCATAAATAAGTGAGATTGCTGTGACAGCGCGTGCGCAGGATTGTGCAGCGCGGCAATACCACAATTGTCGATCAGGCATGTAAGAGGGGCACTTCGCGGATGCGGAGTGTCTTTCATTCGGTTTGGGGAAAAAATCCCGGCCGGGTAAATTGCGTACAGCGGCGCAGAAACAGCGGCCGCAGACATTACGCGGATCAAACAGACAATCAGGCGGCAGAGAGGAGTAAAAGTTGATTCACCAGTATAAAAATAATGGCTACAACATCGTAATGGATGTGTGCGGATCGGCGCGGTCCATGTGGTTGACGATGTGGTATATGATGCCATTGCCGTGTATGACAAAGGACGGTGCAGACGCAGTCGTTCCTGCTCTGGAGAACGTATCCTGCAGAGGATATCAGAGAAGCCCTGGAGGAGATCGAGGAGCTGAAGCAGAACGGTGTACTGTTTACCGAGGATGTATATGAGCAGTATGTGAAGGATTTCAAAGAGCAGGAAGACTGTGGTAAAAGGCGCTGTGTCTTCATGTGGCCCATGACTGTAATCTGGGCTGCAAATACTGCTTCGCCGAGGAAGGCGAGTATCATGGCCGCCGTGCCATCATGAGCTATGAGGTTGGCCGGAAGGCTCTGGATTTCCTGATTGCCAACTCGGAAACAGACGAAACCTGGAAGTGGACTTTTTCGGCGGCGAGCCGTTAATGAACTGGGAGGTGGTAAAACAGCTTGTGGATACGGCCGTTCAAGGAAAGGAGTTCAATAAAATTTTCCGTTTACCATGACCACAAATGGCATGCTCATGAACGATGAATCATGGATTTGCAATAAATAAAGAAATGGCAAATGTGGTGCTCAGCATCGATGGCCGGAAAGAGATCAATGATAAGATGCGTCCGACCAGAAATGGAAAAGGCTCCAGCTATGACATTATCATGCCAAAGTTTAAAAGTTTGCAAAAGTCCCGTGGGGATAGGGACTATTATGTCCGCGGAACGTTTACAAAAACAATCTGGATTTCTGCAAACGATGTACTCCATTTTGCGGATCTCGGCTTTGACCAGATTTCCTGTGGAGCCGGTGGTGGCAGCTCCCGGAGGAGGATTATGCCATCCATGAGGAAGATCTTCCTCAGATTCTGGAGGAGTATGACCGCCTGGCAAAGTTGAATATATTAAGCGTCAAAAAGACCGTGCCGGAAAGGCTTCAATTTCTTCCATTTTCATGATCGATCTGACCCAGGGCCGTGCGTTGCGAAAGCGCCTTTCAGGATGCGGATCCAGGAACCGAGTATCTTGCCGTGACGCCCTGGGGCGATCTTTATCCCTGCCATCAGTTCGTGGGACAGGAGCAGTTCCTTCTCGGAACCGTGGACACAGGGAATCACCAACACCGAGGTGCGTGATGAGTTCAAGCTCTGTAATGTCTATGCGAAGGAGAAATGCCGCAAGTGTTTTGCGAGATTCTACTGCAGCGGAGGCTGCGCGGCAAATTCCTGGAATTATGACGGTTCCATTACCGGATGCTTATGACATCGGATGTGAGCTTCAGAAAAAGCGCATCGAATGTGCGATTATGATCAAAAGCTGCAGAGGAGGAACAAAAGAATGAAAAGATGTAAAGCGATTGTTATTTTGATCGTGATCTGCTGATTCTGCTGGTCGGGACTCGCCGGTTTATCCATCATTCTTTCTTCGACGGAATCGGCAGTGAATCGGGGAATGATGACATCAAGCTGGGTCTTGACCTGGCTGGCGGTGTCAGCATTACCTATCAGACGGTGGATGACAATCCTTCTGCGACCGATATGAGCGATACGATCTACAAGCTGCAGAAGCGTGTAGAGGGCTACAGCACGGAGGCGTCTGTCTACCAGGTGGGAGATGACCGTATTACGGTTGAGATTCCGGGCGTATCGGATGCCAATGCGATTCTGGAGGATCTCGGTAATCCGGGTTCCCTGGAGTTCCAGCTTCCGGACGGAACAGTTTACATGACGGGTGACCAGGTTGCAGGATGCAGGCGGGAACCACAACAGACAGCTACGGCAACAAGCAGTATGCTCTACAGTTAAAGGATGACGACGGAGCAAAGCTGTTTGCGGATGCCACCACAGACAATGTCGGCAATTATCTGCCGATCGTGTATGACGGCGAGACGATCAGCTATCCGCAGGTAAAGGAAGCCATCACCGGCGGTACCGCACAGATTTCCGGCATGAAGACCTATGAGGATGCCGAGACACTGGCAACACAGATCCGTATCGGTTCTCTTTCCTTAAAGCTGCAGGAGCTGGAATCCAGCGTTGTAGGAGCACAGCTGGGAAGTCAGGCAATCTCTTCCAGCTTAAAGGCAGCAGCCATCGGTTTAGTGATCGTCATAGCGGCCGTATTCATGATTGTGATGTTTACAGATTCCGGTCTGGCGGCTGCCATTGCACTGGCCTTCTATGTGGTCTGACCATTGCTACATTATACTTATTTGAGATTACACTGACACTGCCGGGTATTGCGGGTATCATCTTAAGTATCGGTATGGCGGTCGATGCGAACGTCATTATCTTCGCGCGTATCCGTGAGGAGATTGCGACGGGCAAGACAGTCAATTCTTCAATGAAGATCGGTTTTAAGAAGGCAATGTCAGCCATCCTTGACGGTAACATCACAACGATCATCGCGGCGCTGGTACTGATTGCGCTGGGTTCCGGTACAGTCAAGGGATTTGCATACACTCTGATGATTGGTATTGTACTTTCCATGTTCACAGCGCTTGTCGTGACAAGATGGATCCTGTATTCCTTCTATGCCATCGGTATCCGTGACGAGAAGTTCTATGGACCGTGCAAAAGAGCGCAGGACGCTGAACTTCCTTGGAAAGAGAGGCGTATTCTTTGCGGTTTCTCTGGCAATGATTGCAGCGGGATTTATCGGAATGGGTGTTCATGCGGCCAAGGGAAGCGCGGACATTGAACTATGGTCTGGATTTTGTGGGAGGTACTTCAACGACTGCAGATTATGGTAAGGATTACACGATTGAAGAGATTGAGAATACCATTGTTCCGGTGGTTGCAGATGTGATCGGCGACAATGACATCATGGCGAACAAAGTGGAAGGTACGACACAGATTACGGTAAAGACGCGTACCCTGACGCTGGATGAGAGAGATACGCTGGAGCAGGCACTGGTGGATCAGCTTGGAGCGGATGAATCTTCCATTACATCACAGAGTATCAGCTCCACTGTCAGCAATGAGATGCGTTCCGATGCCATCGTTGCCGTGATCGTAGCTTCGATCTGCATGCTGATCTACATCTGGTTCCGGTTCAAGGATATCCGTTTTGGTGCAAGTGCGATTATTGCGCTGCTGCACGATGTGCTGGTAGTGCTGGCGGTTTATTCACTGCTTCGTATTTCCGTCGGAAATACCTTTATTGCATGTATGCTGACGATCATCGGTTACTCTGTCAATGATACGATCGTTATCTTTGACCGTATCCGTGAGAAACCGGTGCTCTCTGGTATGTTCTGACTACCAGAAAATCCAAAAAAAGGCTGAGAAGTAATTATGATATATAAATGATGGAATACAACGGACGGACGGGCGCAAGCGCGCTGAGGTTGAGACCGTCCACGGCACCATCCAGACGCCGGTTTTCATGAATGTAGGCACGGTGGCCGCCATTCAAGGGCGCGGTTTCCACCGATGACCTCCGCCAGATCGGCACTCAGGTGGAGCTGTCCAACACCTACCACCTCCATGTCCGTACCGGCGACAAGCTGATCCGACAGTTTGGCGGTCTGCACAAATTTATGAACTGGGATCGCCCGATCCTCACGGATTCCGGCGGATTTCAGGTGTTTTCCCTGGCCGGACTCAGAAAGATTAAGGAAGAGGGCGTAACTTTCCGCTCTCATATCGACGGACACAAGATTTTCATGGGTCCGGAGGAAAGTATGCAGATTCAGTCCAACTTAGGATCTACGATCGCGATGGCATTTGATGAGTGCCCGCCGAGTCTTGCCGAGATCGGGACTATGTACAGAAATCAGTGGAGCGCACGACGCGCTGGCTGGCGCGCTGCAAGGATGAGATGGCACGCCTCAACAGCCTGCCGGATACCATCAACAAAGAACAGCTCCTGTTCGGTATCAACCAGGGCGGCGATTTGGAGGATATCCGATCCGAACACGCGAAGAAATTTCGGAAATGGACCTCGATGGCTATGCGGTAGGAGGCCTTGCCGTAGGCGAGACTCATGAGGAGATGTATCACATCCTCGACGTGACCGTTCCGCATCTTCCGCAGAACAAGCCGACTTACCTGATGGGCGTCGGAACCCCGGCGAACATCCTTGAGGCGGTGGACCGCGGCGTAGACTTCTTCGACTGTGTATACCCGTCCAGAAACGGACGTCACAGCCATGTATACACGAACCACGGCAAGCTCAATCTGTTAAACCAGAAGTACGAGCTGGATGACCCGCGTCCGATTGAGGAAGGCTGCCAGTGCCCGGCATGCCGTTCCTATTCCAGAGCATACATCCGCCACCTGTTCAAGGCAAAGGAAATGCTGGGAATGCGTCTGTGTGTCTTGCATAATCTGTATTTTTATAATAAAATGATGGAAGAGATCCGCGACGCGATCGAACAGCACCGGTACGCAGAGTACAAGGCTCAGAAAGCTTGCCGGTATGGAGGAAGGACAGGAATAGTTTCATAAGGGGGTAAAACAAAACGAATCAGGCTGGCCAGAGCGAGGCGCAGGTACAGCCGCAAGGAGGACAACATGTTATTGCAGCAGCAAACCCGACCATGATGATCGTGTTATACGTGGTAATCTTTGGTGGTATCTTTACTTCATGGGCTACCGTCCGCAGAAGAAGGAAAAAAAGAGAGTAGACGAGATGATGGCAACAGCCTTGGCTATCGGAGACAGTGTACTGACCAGCAGCGGTTTCTACGGCGTGATCATCGACATGACCGATGATACCGTAATCGTAGAGTTCGGCAGCAACAAGAACTGCCGCATCCCGATGCAGAAGGCAGCAATCGTACAGGTTGAGAAGCCGGAGGCATAAAATTCAACAGCAAAATGGGAGACTTCGAATTGGAAGCCTCCCATTTTTCATTGTTTTATGCGGAAAGATTAACCAAAGTATCTTTTAACAGGCCCTCAAATGCCTTGCCGTGTCTTGCTTCGTCTCTTGCCATCTCATGAACGGTGTCATGGATTGCGTCCAGGTTCGCTGCTTTCGCGCGCGCTTTGCCAGGTCGAACTTGCCCTCGGTTGCGCCGTGCTCAGCAGCAACTCTCATCTCCAGGTTCTTCTGGTGGAGTCTGTTACAACCTCACCCAATAGCTCTGCATGAATTTTGCAGCGTGCTCAGCCTCTTCGTAAGCTGCCTTCTCCCAGTAAAGGCCGATCTCCGGATAACCCTCTCTGTGAGCTACACGAGCCATAGCCAGGTACATACCAACCTCAGAGCACTCGCCCTCGAAGTTTGCTCTTAAGTCTGCTAAAATATCTTCGCTGACGCCCCTGTAACGCCTACTACGTGCTCTGCAGCCCAGGTCATTTCGCCAGCCTGCTCTTTGAATTTGGATGCCGGTGCCTACATACCGGGCAGAATTCCGGTGCAGCGTCTCCCTCGTAAACATAACCATACAGTACAAACCCATTTCTTCATAACTCGTTTCTCCTTTACATGTGAAATATAGTTTTATTGGTGTTGGCGGGCTGCCGGCACTGACCTGCCTGGCAGTCCTGACCAGTGATGCTCTGAGTAATACTTAATGACTTTCCTTCTTTAAGCAGTCCGCGCAGCGGCCGAAAAAAAGAACACGGTGTGGTCTTCCACCTGGCTTGCGGTACAGGCCTGCGCTTTCTGGTCGATGTCGGAAAGCGGCTCCATGGGAAGGTCGATGACGGCTCCGCAGCCTCTGCACACAAAGTGGTAATGCAGGCTGGTGTCTGCGTCAAAGTGGTCCTTTCCGTCTCCAAAGGTGAGCTTCTGACCTCTCCCAGTTCTACCAGAAGGTTTAAGTTCCGGTACACGGTACCGAGACTGATGTTCGGGAACTCTCGCGAATGCTTGCGTATACGGCGTCTGCGGTCGGATGGTCCCTTACGGCTCATGAGACTTGCTTTGATGGATTCCTCTGACGACTGTATTTTAATGTCTTCATTGCAGCTCCTTTTATCAATAAATAATAGTAACGATTACTATGATTGGATTATAGCAAATGCGGAGCAGGATGTCAAGGCCTTTCTCCGCATTTTTTTGTAAAACAGTTTCGTGTTTGGATATTTGATTACGGTGACATCTCATCATTGGTTTTTCGCATAAACCCGTTGGCTGGGGAGCCTGTCTTTCCTGGTGCTTGTTCATACCTGGTATGTAGGGAAGCTCCTATATGGTTTCTTTTGCGGTTTGTATGAATTCTTTGGTGGCCTGTGACATATAATGGCCTTTGTGGTAACCGATCGCCAGAATGCCGTGGGCCTTTGATGGTCCAGGAATAGAAGTTTAACGGTCCCTGCCCGCTTTTCAGCTCCTGAACCTCTGCCTGTCCGGAAATGAACATACGCGGGTAGAAGGTGATGCCCATGCCTTTTTCAGCCAGGGCCAGCACCGTCTGGATGTTTTCGGTTTCCAGTACGATATGGGGCGTGATCTGCGCTTCTTCAAACATTTCATCCGCAATGGTGCGCACACGGTTTCCCTTTGTTGATCAGAAGGAACGGGCAGTTTGCCAGAAGCTTTAAGTCAGTGTGCTCTGAGAGCTGCCGTTTGATCTCTTTTTAAACGGCCGGGGAACATGTGCCCAGAACGCTGTCCGCACGGCCAGCAGAATTTTCCTCTCGCAGACCGGCACGGTCTCGACGTTTTCCACTTTAAATGGAAGCATGTCAATGATCAGGTCAATGTTGCCGTGCAGGAGGTCATCGGCCAGCTCGGAGGAATTGCCCTCCACCAGCTTTTAGGTCGATGTTTGGATACCGTTCTTGAAAACCGGTAAGATCTCCGGCGCAGGATGACGCGTCCGCGGGTGTGGGGGAAAGCCCCAGGGTAAGCTGACCCACGGAGAAATCCTTGATGTCGGCAAGCTCGCGGTAGGTCTCGTCCCCGCAGCTCCAGCATCTGTCGGGCCTTGGCCTTCAATGCCTGGCCGGCATAGGTTAAGGTCAGGGCGTGGTGCGGTTAAAGAGGATGACATCGAACTCTTTTTCCATGTTGGAGATGTGGTTGCTTAAGGACTGCTGGGAGATGAACAGCTTTTTTGGCGGCTTTGGTAAAGTTTAATTCCTCAGCTGCCACCAGAAAAAATATTCAGATTTAAAAAGTTAATCATGAGCCTGTCCTCCCAGATAGAGTGGTTTGTTTAAATACGGGATATACTCTGCCGCCTTTTCGATGGAAGTGTTTACCACCAGCTCTTCCGGGAATCCAATTTCTTCCAGAAGTGCCCGGGCGCGGGTGTGGTTGCCGACGTCGGCATCCGCGTGGGCGTCGCTGTCCATAATGATGGACACTTTGTGCTTCCGGCACAGCTCCAGCATGGTGATGTAATTTTTCCCTCGCGTTTAAGCGGTGGCATTCCGGATGCAGGGAACTGGAATTGACCTCCAGAAGAACATGATGCTCTTTGGCAGCGCAGACCAGAGTCTCGTAGTCGATGGGGAAGCGCCCGTCGTCCGGGTGACCGATGATATGGACGGCCGGATGTTTCATGGCGCCAAGGTAAGCAGCCGTATTCTGAGCTACGGTTCCGCTGTCATAGCATGGCTCATGGATGCTGGCAATGCCATAGTCCAGACCGGCAAGATAGCGCGGCTCCAGGTCAATATGGCCCTCGTAGTCAATGATGTTTAACTCGCAGCCCAGCATCAGCTTTACGCCAAACTGTTCCCGCGGAACCACCTTAAAGTTGATGAAATAAAACGGGTGGCAGGCACCGGGGATGCGCGGGGCATGTTCGGTGATGCAAAGAAGTTGTACGCCCTTTTCGGACGCGGGCAGATCATTTCCTGCATGGTGTTGTAGGCATGGCCGCTCATGATCGTGTGGGTATGAAGATCTAAAATATCGTGGATCATGGACATTTCTCCTGATAAAAATATCGTAAATGAATCATTAAAATTATAACACGCTTTCTGGCAGAAAACCAGAAAACTATGGTAAATTCAAAGGAAATATGGTAAAGTGAATAGTATTGAAGCGTTCTTTCAGAAGAGCAGGAAAAGGAGTAAACATTATGAGTGAAGTAAAAGAAACAATGGAAGATTTTGCCAGCGAGCTGGAGGCATCTTATAAGGGGAATATGACGCACGCCGCAACAACGCGTACCAGGATCAGGAAGGCCCGGACGCAGAGAAGTGGGCAGAGCTTGCGCAGCAGATGGAAGATAAGACCGTATTAAAGGTAAAGGTAAAAAAGAGGCAGTCAAGGGCGGCCTGGTTGCTTATGTAGATGACATTCAGGGCTTTATCCCGGCATCCCAGGCAGCAGACCACTACATTGAGAAACTGGAAGATCTGGTGGGCCAGCATCTTGAGGTAGTTCCGATCACCGTGGACTTGGAGAAAAAGAGACTGGTTCTTTTCCGCAAGAGCAGTCCTGCAGGAGAAGAAGGCCGCAGAGCGCGCAGAGAAGCTGGCTTCTGTTGAGGTTGGCTCCGTTGTGAACGGTACCGTAGACAGCTTAAAGGGATTACGGCGCATTCGTAAATCTGGAGAACGGTTTAAGCGGACTGTTACACGTATCCCAGATCAGCAACCAGCGCATCAAACATCCGGGCGTGGTATTAAAAGAAGGACAGAATGTAACTGTAAAAGTAATCGGCGTCAAAGATGGCAAGATCAGCCTTAGCATGAAAGCACTCACCGCAGACGGCGAGCCGGAGGAGCCGGTAGAAAAAAATTCGATTACAAAGAGACCGGTGAGGCAACCACCGGACTCGGAGCACTGTTAAAAGGCCTGAAGTTCTAGAAATTACTATCCGCTGCAGCGCATCAATCGTTATTGTACAAGGAGGGATAGAGGTTGGTATATATCCCAAATGCCTACAGTCAGCTGGATCAGTGGAATTCCGTTATGTTTCTGTATGAATCAGCACTGAAGGCAATCAACACCAAAATCGAGATCTTAAACGAAGAGTTCATTCATATGTACGGGCATACGCCCATTGAGCACATCAAATCCAGGGTCAAGACCCCGGACAGCATTGTCAAGAAGATGAAGCGCAATGGCTACGAGGTCACCATTGAGAACATGGTGGAAAAGCTCAGCGACATTGCTGGCATCCGCATCATCTGCTCCTTTAACCAGGACATTTACCAGATCGCGGACATGATCGCGCGCCAGAAGGATGTCACAGTCCTCTATGTGAAGGACTACATCCGAAAGCCCAAGCCAAACGGCTACAAGAGCTATCACATGGTGGTGACCATCCCCATTTATCTGACAGAAGGGCCGGTGGAGACGAAGGTCGAGATCCAGATCCGCACCATTGCGCAGGATTTCTGGGCCAGCCTGGAGCATAAGATCTATTACAAGTTTGAAGGAAGCGGTCTGGACTCATTGCAGGCGGAGCTGAAGGCATGTGCCGACATGGTGGATATGCTGGACGCAAAGATGTTTTCTCTGAATCAGTCCATTCTGGAGACCCGAAAGGCCCAGGAGGATGAACCGGAACCGAAAGAGTAATCTATGAAGATATTGACAAAAGATACCTGGCAGATCATACGGCAGAACTGGAAAAATATTCTTTTTGTTCGAACTTCTATACCGTGGAATCACAACACCGGTCTATATGCGGCTTGTCAGCCGCGGAATCCGGCTTGCGCTGCAGGCGGCGGGGTACAGCTATCTGACACCGGCTAATATTGGGAATTTTCTGATACGGCCGGTGACACTGCTCATCTTTGCCGCAGTGGCTTTTGTCGGGATTCTGATCCTGTCACTGGAGACGGCCGGCCTGATTACCGTATTTCAGGGGTCAGCCTATTATCAGAAGCTGACCCCTTTGCATATTCTGTGGGGCGGTCTGCAGAAGCTGAAAGATGAGATCCTGAAGCGCAACTGGCGGCTGCCGCTGCTTCTGGCGGCCCAGTATCTGCTGATCCATCTGCCCTTTATCATGCGGACCATCGTCCGCTACAAACCGGCAAATTTTATTTTTCAGGAACTGAAAAAACAGCCGGTGGCTGTGGCATTTCTGGTGGTTTTGCTGATATTTGGAATTCTGGCGGCAATTCCGCGATCCCTCACGGCCTATGGCTGTATGATCGAACAAAAACATTTTCACAGCGGCGTGGTGCGCAGCTGGCAGATGACCCGCAAACGCAAGTGGAAGATTTCTTCCCTTGCCATGTTCTGGGAGCTGGCGGTCATTCTGCTGGCGGTGGCCGTATGTGGCTTCCGTGTGCATTGCCGCGGTCTGCGTGGTGCGTTTTTCCAGGCAGAATCTGGCCATGGCAGTGCTTCTTTCCGCGGCAGACCGGCTGGAGACCGGAATCATATATCTGGCCTCCATTCTGGCAACGGTGGCGGTATATGCGGCGCTGTCTGTGGCGTATTACCAGTATGGAAACCGCAGGTTTCACACGGAACGCTGGGACTTTGGCTATCCGGCAAAGGACAGTGTAAGCCGGAAGACCATGGCGGCTGTCTTAAGCATCGTGGTCTGCGTCGGCCTGTTTTATATTTATGATCTGGTCCGCAATGGCTCAGAGCTTTGGAAGAACTCCTGATCGAGACAGAGATCACGGCACACCCGGGGCAGCTCGAAGACGGCTCCGGAGAACACGATCCCGGCTATTGAAGCTGCCATGGAGGAACTGGCGGACAGTGTGGAGATCGATGTCCAGATGACCACGGACGGAGTCGTTGTGCTGGGGCACGACGCCAGCTTAAAGCGGGTGGCAGGCGTGAACCGCTCCATTGCGTCCATGACCTTCGAGGAGCTGGAAAAACTGGATGTGGGTTCCTGGTTTTCTCCGGAATACGCGGGAACACGCATTCCGGCCTTAAGCGAGGTGCTGGAGCTGTGCAGTCAAAAAACCAGCCTGAACATCGAAATCAAATATGTAGGAAAGAACAGTGAACTGCCGGAGAAGACGGCGGAGATGGTCAAGGAATACGGCATGGAGAACCAGTGCGTGATCACGTCCACAAACCTGTCTTACTTAAAGCGGGTAAAGGCAGTTCTGCCGGAGGTCCGTACCGGCTACATCATTTCCGCGGCCTACGGAAACTTCTATTCCAGTGAGGATGTGGATTTCATCAGCATCCGCTCCGGGTTTGTGACGTCCGCGCTCATGCAGAACGCCCATGAACAAGGTAAAGCGGTCTATGCCTGGACCGTGAATACCAAGAGCGAGCTGGAGCGCCTGACCCTTCTGGGGGTAGATGGTATCATCACGGACCGGCCGGTGCTGGCCCGGGAGATTGTCTACCGGGGAAGAGGCAACGGAGTCGCTGTTTGAATATCTGAAGCTGGTGCTTCGGTAAAATAAGTGAGTGACAGGAGATACAACCATGCGTGTAGTTTTACAGAGAGTGACACAGGCCAGTGTCAAAGTAGATGGCGAGGTCATCGGAGCCATTGGCAGCGGATTTCTGATCCTGCTTGGCGTTTCGGATGAGGACAATGAGTCTGTGGCAGATAAAATGGCCGACAAGATCTGCAAGCTGCGGATCTTCGCGGATGAGAACGGAAAACCAACCTTTCCCTGACTGACGTTGGCGGGGAACTTCTGGTGGTGAGTCAGTTTACCCTGTATGCAGACTGCCACAAGGGCAACCGCCCAAGTTTTGTGAAGGCAGGCGCGCCGGATAAGGCGAACCGGCTTTTACGAATATTTTGTGGAGCGCTGCCGCCAGTATGTTCCAAAAGTGGAGCATGGAAGCTTTGGCGCGGATATGAAGGTGGAACTGTTAAATGACGGTCCCTTTACCCTGGTACTGAATGCCGATGAAAACGGTATTGTTTCATAGCCGGGCACAGGGATGGATACGATAGAAAAATGGCGGTCTGTCTGACCTGAGCGGGGCCAGGCTGCAAAGGAGAACGAATTATGAGTGAGAATGAAAAAACCGCAGGAAAGCTTTTTGGAGGAGCAGCTGACCTTCCGTTTCCCGCATATCGGGAAGGAGGCACCGCAGCAGGTGGAAGAGGCTGCGGAGTTCTGTGAGGGATACAAGGCATTTTTAAATGAAGGAAAGACCGAGCGTGAGTGCGTGGAGGCGGCTGTAAAGCGCCTGGAGGCAGCAGACTACACCGCCATTGATTTCGCGAAGCAGTACCAGCCGGGCGATAAAGTGTATTTTATCAACCGCAAAAAGGCCATCATCATGACCACCTTCGGCCAGAAGCCGGTGAAGGAGGGCGTCCGCATCAACGGCGCCCACATCGATTCCCCCGCGTCTGGATTTAAAAGCCGAATCCGGTATACGAAAAAACGACATGGCATACTTTAAGACCCACTACTACGGTGGCATCCGCAAGTACCAGTGGGGCACCACACCACTGCCATGCACGGTGTAGTCATTAAGAAAAATGGTGAGATTGTAAAAATCTCCATCGGTGAGCAGGAGGGGGATCCGGTATTCTGTGTCAGTGATCTGCTTCCCGCATCTGGCTGCAAAGCAGAACGAAAGAAAGTTAAGCGAAGGATTAAAGGGCGAGGAGCTGAATGTGATCATCGGTTCCGTTCCGTTTGTGGATGACAGCGTGAAGGAGCCGGTGAAGCTGATGGCATTAAAGCTGTTGCATGACAGATATGGCATTACCGAAGCGGACTTTACCGCGCGGAAATTGAGATGGTTCCGCCCACAAAGGCTGTGGATGTTGGTCTGGACCGCAGCATGATCGGCGCGTACGGACAGGACGACCGCATCTGCGCTTATACGGCCATGATGGCAGAGATGCAGGCAAAAGGCTCCGGAGTACACCACCGTGACGGCTCTGGTAGATAAGGAAGAGATCGGCTCCGAGGGCAACACCGGCATGAATTCCGATTTCTTAAAGCATTATCTGGAGCGCCTGGCCCAGATGCAGGGCGCGGATGTAAAGGATCTGTGTGAGCATGCCCTGTGCCTTTTTCTTCTGATGTAAACGCGGCCTACGATCCGACCTTTGCGGATGTCTTTGAGGCAAACAACTCCTGCTATATCAACAAGGGGCTGCGTGCTGACCAAATACACCGGTGCCCGCGGCAAATCCGCATCCAACGATGCCAGCGCGGAGACCATGGCGAAGGTCATTGGCATCATGGAAAAGAAGGTGTGTACTGGCAGGCCGGTGAGCTTGGCGCGGTAGACCAGGGCGGCGGTGGAACCATTGCCAAATATGTGGCGCACTTAAACATTGACGTGGTAGACCTGGGTGTACCGATCCTCTCCATGCACGCGCCGTTTGAGCTGTCCTCCAAGCTGGATGTATACAATACATACAAAGCGTTCTGCGCATTTTTACAAATAATGGAATGATTCATAAAAATTTATGAATTTATGCGGAAATGCTTTTTTAACGCCCGCGATATGCTATAACTGTAGGAAATAATGAGAAAGACAAAATGAGGAAGACATTTATGAAAAAACATGTGAGACTGACCCTTTGCTGCGCGGCAGCAGTGATGCTGGCTGCAGGATGCGGCAAAAAGTCAGATACAGCCGAAGAGACAACCACAGCGGCAAGTGAGACCCAGGCGGAGATCACCGACAAGGGTGAGGTAACAAAACTCGGCGAGTACAAGGGTATGGAAGTCACCAAGGAAGACACCACGGTGACCGATGATGAAGTGGAGACACGCATTCAGAACATTCTGGCAGCAAACCCGGAGATCATCGAGATCACGGACCGTCCGGCTCAGGAGGGTGATACCGTAAACATCGATTATGTCGGTATGAAAGACGGCGTAGCGTTTGATGGAGGTACTGCAGAAGGTTATGATCTGGAACTGGGTTCCGGCGTGTTCATTGACGGATTTGAGGATGGACTGATCGGTGCGAATACCGGCGAGGAGCGTAGCCTGAACTTAACTTTCCCGGAGAACTATGGCAACGCAGACCTGGCAGGACAGGCTGTTGTATTTGATGTAACCGTCAACAAGATCGAGGAGAAAAAAAGACCGCGGTTCTGGACGATGCATTTGTACAGCGTGTTTCTGATTTCTCTACTCTAGATGAGTTCCGCGCGGATACGCTGGCTACCCTGCAGAATGAGAAAGAGCAGAGTGCCGAGCAGCAGATTCAGAATGACGCATTTGAAGCAGCCATGAACAACTCCGAGTTCAACGTGAACGAGGCAGCGGTTGACCAGTTATATGAGAATCAGCTCAGCTATTATGAGAATATGTTCTCTTACTACGGTTTCACCATGGAGAGCTATGCGCAGATGAATGGCCAGACTGAGGACGAGTTCAAAGCACAGTTAAGAGAAGATTCCGAAAATGGAATCAAACAGCAGCTCCTGATTGATGCGATCGCAGAGAAAGAGGGCCTTACTGTCGACGATACAGACCGTGAAAATCTGGCTGAGCAGTATGGAACCGATTTAAAGACCCTGCAGGATTCCTACGGAGAAGATGGTTTGGACGAGAGCCATGATCTACAAAGTAGTTAATTTTATTGCGGATAACGCAGTAGTAAAATAAAACAAAGCAAGAAAATCCAAACACAAAATACCAGAAAATATAAGGGGGATATCCAGATGCAGCTCTTAAAAGACAGAATTCGTAAAGATGGAAAGATCAAGGCAGGAAACGTATTAAAGGTGGACAGTTTTTGAATCACCAGATGGATACCGATCTTTTCGTAGAGATCGGCAAGGAGTTTAAACGCAGATTTGCGGACTGTGAGATCAACAAGATTCTTACGATTGAGGCATCCGGGATCGGCATTGCCTGCGTAGTAGCCCAGCAGTTCCATGTGCCGGTGGTATTCGCAAAGAAAACCCAGACTAAAAACATTGCAGGAGATGTTTATACCAGCAAGGTAGAGTCCTATACCCATGGACGTGTGTATGACATCATCGTTTCCAAAGAGTTCCTTGGAAAGGGCGATAAGGTTCTTTTAATTGATGATTTCCTGGCAAACGGAAAGGCGCTGGAAGGACTGGCAGCTGTAGTTGAGGAATCCGGAGCAGAGCTGGTAGGCGCAGGAATCGTGATCGAGAAAGGATTCCAGGTAGGCGGAGACATCATCCGTTCCAAGGGAATCCGTCTGGAGTCTCTGGCTATCGTAGACAGCATGGATGAGAGACCGGCACCATTGTGTTCCGTGGAGACGAAGCGTGAGTAAGAGAAAAGCATTATTCTTCGATATTGACGGCACCCTGCTCAGTGAAGTAACAAAACCGTTCCGGAGAGCGCGAAGAAGGCCATTTCCATAGCGCGTTCCCTGGGACATCTGGTGTATATCAATACCGGACGTTCTTATGGCGAGATTGGTCAGGTGCGCGATATTGCGGAGGTAGACGGCTGGCTTTGCGGCTGCGGAACGTACGCAGAGTCTGAGGGCAGGACCATTTTAAACCGGCTGATGCCGGTGGAGCAGGTGCAGCGCATTGCGCGGCTTGCGGTGGACTGTGACGCGGACATTTTTCTGGAGGGACCGGGCGTCTGCTATTACTGCAGTAAAGTCCGGACGCATGCCCTTTGGACAGCAGCTGCGGAAAAATTTTGGAAACACCATTGAATGGCTGGAGCCGAGGCCGTATGCGGTGAGGTGAACAAGTTCTGCCTTCTGACCGATGAGCAGAGTGACCGCGTCGGACTGTTCCGGAATCTGGATCTGGATATTGCAGTGATCGACCGGGGCGAGGGCTTTTATGAGTGCGTTCCGAAGGATTCACCAAGGCTACGGCGATTGATGTAATTCTGGAAGCCTACGGCCTGACTCTGGAGGATGCTTACGTTTTTGGAGACAGCACCAACGATATTGCCATGTTCGAGCACGTGCCGAACGCGGTGCTGATGGGCAGACACAGCCCAGAGCTGGAGCCTATGCCAGCTTTCTGACCAAAACCGTGGAGCAGGATGGCATCTGGTATGCCATGGAGAAACTTGGATTATTAAGTGAGGATGTATAAATGAATAACAACACATTGCGGATCGGTACAAAGAAAAAGCCGGCTGGCAATGGTTCAGACGGAAATTGTGCGGGAAGAAATTCTGGCACATTTTCCATTTTAGAGATCGAAATTGTGCCGATGAGCACAAAGGGGATCAGATTCTGGACCGTTCGCTGACCAGCTTTGGAGGAAAAGGCGTATTTACCAAAGAACTGGAGGAGGCACTTTTAAAGGGTGAAATTGATATGGCGGTTCACAGTGCCAAGGACATGCCCATGGAATTTCCGAAAGGGCTGGCGCTGGGGGCAGTGCTGTCCGGGAGGATGCTTCGGATGTGCTGGTAACAACGGACGGCACACCGGTGAAGGAGATGGCACCGGGAAGCATCATTGGTACAAGCTCTTTGCGCCGCCAGATCCAGATCCGTCAGATGAATCCCCAGGTGCAGGTAAAAAGCTTCTTCGGGGAAATGTGCAGACCCGGATTGAAAAGTTAAAGAATGGCCAGTATAACGGGATTCTGCTGGCAGCGGCAGGATTGAACCGGCTGGGAATTTGTGGAACAAGTCTGGCAGCAGAGCATGGACAGAAGCTGGTTGGTGAGGCGTGCATGACAGGAATGCAGGACGAAGCAGCAGATTCCCTGTACTTTGAGCATCTGCCGATGGAGCAGTTTGTTCCGGCGGCCGGACAAGGCATTCTGGCGGTGGAGATCCGACAGGGAGAGCTGGCGGAAATTATGAAAGCCATCCATTCGGCAGAGACTGAGGCGGAACTGACGGCCGAGCGGGAGTTTTTAACCATTCTTGGCGGCGGCTGCAACGCGCCATGCGGGGCGCACTGCAGGCTGGATAAGGAAACGGGGAAGCTTTCCATGCATGTGATGTATGCAAAGGATGGTGTGCATCCGGAGTACCGGAAGAGTGAAATTTTCCTTTATGATGATATATTAAAAGATGCGAAAAAACTGGCCCATGACCTGGCCGTTCTGGTGCGCTGCAGGCCGGTGTATCTGGTGGGCGCAGGTCCCGGAGACGCAGGACTCTTTACCGAAAAAGGGCCTGGACTGTATTGCGCCGGGCGGACGTGATTATCTATGACAATCTCATTTCCGGCTCCATCTTAAATGAAGCCCGGCTGGATGCGGAACTGATCTACGCAGGCAAGCGTTCCGGCAGCCATTATGAAGCAGGAGGAAATCTCTGCGCTGCTGGTGAAAAAAGGCACTGGAGGGCCACCGGGTGGTGCGCTTAAAGGGCGGTGATCCGTTTATCTTTGGCCGCGGAGGTGAGGAAGCACTGGAGCTTTCTAAAAATGGATATTCCTTTTGAGATCGTGCCGGGGGTTTCTTCCTCCTACAGTGTTCCGCCTACGCAGGAATTCCGGTGACCCACCGGGGCCTGGCATCCTCCTTCCATGTGGTAACCGGCCATGAGGATGGAAATAAGACGAGCTCCGCGCTGGATTATCGGACGCTGGCAAAGGAAGAGGGAACGCTGATCTTTCTGATGGGGCTTAAGAATCTGGATAAGATTGCCGCAAACCTCATCGCAAACGGGAAAGACCCGAAGACTCCGGCGGCGGTGCTGGAGCGGGGAACCATCGCAACGCAGAGAAGCGTAAAGGCAGATCTGGAACACATCGCGGAGGCGGCAGAAAAAAGCCGGAATTCAGACACCGGCTATTTCCGTGGTTGGTTCTGTCGTGGAATTGAAAGATAACCTGTCCTGGTTTAGCCGGGCATACTGGCCGGAAAACGGGTCATGGTTACGGGAACCAGAGCCTTTGCGCGGGAGATGGACGAGGCATTCCAGTCGCTGGGGGCAGAACTGGTGGCGTTAAGCCTCATTGAGGTGCGTCCGCTCTGGAATGAGGTGATCGAGACGGCGTTAAAGAAGCTTGGCAGCTACCAGTGGATCGTGTTTACCAGCGGAAATGGCGTGGAGCTGTTCTTTACCCTGCTCCGGGAACAGGGCATAGATCTGCGCAGGCTGATGCAGGTGAAAGTTTGCCGTCATTGGGCGGAAGACTGCGGATGCACTGCTGCAGCATGGATTTCAGAGTGATTTTGTGCCGGAGCAGTTTTCCGGGGCAGATCTGGCGGCAGAGTGGATACCGACGCTGAAACCAGATGAGAAGGTGGCGCTGTTCCGCGCGGAAAACGGATCGCGGGTACTGACGGAGGCACTGGCGGAAGCCGGAATCGCTTACGATGATATAGGACTGTATGAGACCTGGACCGATCTGCGGCGTCAGGAAGAATTAAACCGTGCAATCCGGGAAGTGGATTACGTGACGGTGGCCAGCAGCTCCGCTGCCCAGGCGCTGGCGGCCATGCTGGAACCGGAGCAGAGGGAGAACCTGACTGCGAAGCTCATATCCATAGGCCCGTCCACCACAAAGACCATGAAACAGCTTGGCCTGTCGGTATACGCGGATGCCGTGGAGTACACGGCAGAGGGCATGGCAGCCGTGATCCAGGCAGATGTGGAGGGAATGTTTTGAATTTTCCCTTGTTTATAGATCTGAAGGACAAAAGGTGCTGATCGTGGGTGCCGGGGCCATTGCGGCCCGGCGCGCCACGGTGCTGGTGGAATTTGGTGCGAAGGTGACAGTGGTGGCTCCGGAGGAAGGACGCGGAGCGTGGACGAACCACGTTGCGGAGCTGAAAAGTTCTGCGGCAGCAAGGGGGCTGTATCAGCGCAGAGTGCGAAAATTGCAGAGGGAAAATCCCCTGGGAATGCCAAACAATCCAGGTGCGCGAGCTTGCGCAGACGGGGCGTCTTGTCTGGAAGCAGCACGTATTTTGCGAGCAGGATCTGGAAGAACTGGAACAGTCTTTTTCTGGTTATCGCTGCCACCAGTGATCCGGCGGTGAACGACTACATCGCCCGGCTCTGCCATGAGCGGCACATCCCGGTCAACCATGCCGGTGACCAGGGCCAGTGTGACTTCCAGTTTCCGGCCATTGTGCGAAAGAATCCGGTGGTGATTGGTGTGAATGCCGGAGGAAAAGATCATGGCTGGTAAAGCGGGTAGCTGCGTGGGCTGCGGGAGTGGCTGGAGGGTGTGTTGTAATTAGGGAACTGGCAAAAACATATCAGCATGAAGAATTTGATGGTAACATAAAAAGCTGCTCCCGCTTTGCAGATAGGGAACAGATTTTTTTATGTGGTTACAACACACCCACGATTCTCAGCGAGCACCATACCAGAAGCAGGGCCATGACTGTATTCATGAGTTTGTAATGCCTGGTATAGCAGCATTTCAGCATATTTCCGGCAATGGCCCAGATCAGATTTCCAAGAGCGCCCAGAATCATCAGGTATACAGCAAATGCAAACAGCATGGGGACTCTGGCTTCGTAGGGGCAGAATATATGCAGGAAAACATGGTAAGTCCGTAAATGATAATCTTAACATTGATCATCTGAAGAAAAAATCCCATTTTCCATGTGGGTTTCTTCTCTTGAACCTGATTTGATGGCGGAAGCCTGGAGCCAGGTCTGCCAGGCCAGATACAGAATGTAGGCGGCACCCAGGTATTTCATGACTGGCTGAATTCCGGGAATAATTGCGCCAAGCGTACTGCAGAACAGCCCGGAAAGGCACATTAACGTCAGAGACCCGCTCCAGATTCCGGTCATAAAACGCAAATTGCCGCGTATGCCATATTTGCTTGCGCTGGACAGCAGCAAAATATTATTGGGCCCCTGGCGACCACACAGTAAGAATGGCTGAGAGCGTCATTTCAATAAAAACAGAGAAAGGCACAGTGTACACCTCTTTTTCCCGGATTACAGTTTTTTCTTTTCTTCATACTGTCTCAACAGCTCCAGAGCCTCTTTCGACATTGGATACAACACCGCAATATTAAACAGGGTCATAAGTCCGATGCCTACATCGCCAAGATCCCATACAACGGTATACTGCTGGAGTCCGCCGATAAACAGCATAATGAGGGACAGTACCTTGTAAGCGGTCTGGTAACACCAGCGGTTCCCGAAGAGATACGCCACGTTGGAACGGGCATAGAACAGGATGCCGATGAAGGTGGAAAAGCTGAACTAGGGCCAGGGTTACGGCAATAAAAGATGACACCGGCATTGCCAAGATGGTACTGCATGGCGGCCTGCAACAGATCCATGCCGGTGAGGCCGTTTGTCAGTTCTTCCGGGGCCAGCAGCATGATCATGGCGGTGCAGCTGCAGATCACGATGGTGTCGATGAGAACTCCCAGGGCCTGGGTCAGACCAGTGCGGACCGGGTCTTTACTTTGAGCCGCTGCACGCGCAGGGCGCGGAGCCGGAACCAGCTTCATTGGAAAACAGGCCGCGCTTGACTCCGTTTAAGAGTACCGCGCCGAAGCCGCCGGATACGGCCTGGCGAAGACCGAAGGCCTCCGTAAAAATGCGGCCGAATACCGCTGGAAGCTTCGGCAGATTCATCAGGATGATAAACAATGTAAGCAGGAAAAACCAACAGCCATCACCGGGACAACAATGTCCAGGACTTTTACGGTTGCGTTTTTCCGGAGTACAATGACGGCAGAAATAATGACCAGAATCACCGTGGTAGTAATGGGTGGTATCTGGAACGCATTCGCAAAGGCGGAGCTTACGGAGTTGCTGATGACCTGACTGATGCCGCACCCGCAGATGAGGCCGAGATGGCAAACAGGGAGGCAAACAGGGAACGTTTGACGGTTCGTCCTGTTTTGACTTCCACAAAATGGTGAATATAGTAAGCGGGGCCGCCGTGATAGCCGCCGTAGAGCGGGTCTGGTTCTTTATATTTCTGTGCCAGAACAGCCTCCACAAAGGCGGTGGAAGCACCCAGAAGGGCTGTGATCCACATCCAGAAAATTGCGCCGGCGCCGCCCAGAGATACGGCAGCTACTACGCCCACCAGGTTTCCCATGCCTACGCGGGTAGCCGTGGAGATGATGAGGGTCTGGAGGGAGGAGAGGCTGTCCGGCGTCTCCTTTTTTCTCTTTCAGGGCTTTCATCATGTCAGAGAACAGGCGCACCGGAAGAAGTCTTGTGCGGATGGTAAAATAAACTCCAGCCGGGATAAGAAGCAGGAGCATCAGGGAGATGCCAACAGAACTTCCCATGACCGGAATGGTGAACAGATCGCCCCAAAAAAAGGCGTAAACGGTTTCGATAAGCTTTGCGATCAAGATAATGAGTCCTTTCTATCGTATTGGCTGCAATGCGGCATGTCCTGCTCGTGACTTCGTCACTTGCTCGTTCGTCGTTCGCCATAACCGTGCACGCACGTTTCTGGCTTCTTTGCACTCGTTATATTATATAATTAAAAGAAGCGTTTGTAATCGAAATTGAAGCGGCTTGTCTTTTGCGCACCGCCCTTTATAATAGTATGGCATCATCAGGAACGAAAAAAGAAAGAGAGATTACTATGAACAGCAACAGCATGCAGATTCCTGCCCATGTGGAGCAGATCATTCATACCTTAAACAGCCACGGCTACGAGGCCTTCGCGGTGGGCGGCTGTGTGCGCGACACCTTGCTTGGACGGAAACCTGGGGACTGGGATATCACCACTTCCGCAAGACCGGAGCAGGTGAAGGCACTGTTCCGCCGCACCATTGATACCGGCATTCAGCACGGCACGGTAACCATCATGATGGACCGCACCGGCTATGAGGTAACAACCTACCGCATTGATGGCGAGTATGAGGATGGACGCCACCCGAAGCAGGTGGAATTTACCTCTGACCTTTTTAGAAGACCTGCGCCGCAGGGATTTTACCATCAATGCCATGGCCTACAGCCATGCGACCGGCATTGTGGATGCCTTTGACGGCATGGCGGATTTAAAGGCCCGCCGCATTCGCTGTGTGGGCAATGCCATGGAGCGGTTTTTACCGGGACGCGCTGCGCATTTTGCGGGCTATCCGTTTTTCCGCCCAGCTGGATTTTGAGATTGAGAAAGAAACCTTTGAGGCCATCTCCGTGATCGCGCCGAATCTGGCGAAGGTCAGCAAGGAGCGTATTCAGATGGAGCTGACCAAGCTTCTTTGCTCGGATCATCCGGAAAAGATCCGGGAAGTGTATGAGACTGGCATCAGCACCTATGTGTCTCCGGCTTTGCAGTGCTGGACTGGCAGCATGCCCAGGTATCCGCAGAGCTTCCGGAAGGAAAAGTATGTGCGCTGGGCGGCATTCCTGCGCTGCGGTCAGAGTCCGGGAGACTGCTGTGCGGGTGCTTCGGGATTTAAAACTGGATAACGAGACCATTTCCCGGGTAAAGACTCTGGTGACCTGGGCGGATGTCGCCTGCGGCGGATGAAGCCGAAGTGCGCCGCATGATGAGCCGCATGGAGCCGGAGGTCGTGGGATAGCCTGATGGAGTTAAATGGTTATGGGCCGGAAATTCGTGATCTGGTCACCACAATCCGTAAGCGTGGTGACTGCTTAAGCTTAAAAGAGCTTGCCGTAAAGGGGCAGGATCTTATAGCCGCAGGAGTAAAACCGGGCAAAGAGATGGGCACGATGCTGCATGAGCTTTTGGAGCATGTGCTGGAAGTGCCGCAGGATAATGAGAAGGAGACGCTTCTTAAGCTTCTCGCAGATATGCACAGATAGGAAATCGTTGCAGAGGCGTATAATCCCTGAAATCTTTTCATAGGTTGGAGAGTAACAATAGTTCGGCAGGTGTGTTTTGTCTGTCCTGCCGGACCGCCGCGCATGAAGTGGAGGGTGAGCGTGAACGACAGCTATCTGGAGGTTTTAAGGCAGTACGAGGGGAAGTGACGGGTGTCCGGCGCGGACGGGGAGCCTGGATCTGTGAGTATCCGGACGGACTTAAGCTCCTGAAGGAATACCGGGGCACGGTAAAACGCCTGGAGTTTGAGGACGCAGTGCTGGGGGGGCACTGGAGCAGCAGGGTATCTGCCGGACAGACCGCTATGTGCGGAATCTGGAGGACGGACTGGTGACGGCCGGACCGGACGGGGTGAAGTATGTCCTGAAACGCTGGTTTTCCGAGCGGGAGTGCAGCCTGCGGGACCGGAAGGAGATCCTGTTTTGTACCAGGCAGATCGCGGCGCTTCACCGGGGACTGCAGGAAATTCCGTGGCAGGAGGAATGGAGCCTTGGCTCTACGGTCGTCCCGGCTCTTTCGGAGGAGATGGCGCGCCACAGCCGGGAGATGAAGCGGGTGAGGGATTCATCCGGGGAAAACGCAGGAAAACAGAATTTGAATTACGTGTCATGCAGAGCTTTGACGAGTATTATGGTCAGGCGCTGGAGGCAGAAAAAGGGCTGGAGCCGCTGGATCAGAATCAGGCGGAAAACCGGCTCTTTTGTGTCACGGGGATTTAGACCAGCATCATATTCTGCCGGGAAACCAGGAAGCTGTGTTCATTGAATTCAGTCAGATGCATCTGGGACATCAGGTGAGCGATCTGTACCGGTTTATGCGGAAAGTAATGGAGAAACATGGCTGGGATGAATATCTGGGCTGTGCCATGCTGGATGCCTATGATGCCATGCTTCCCATGAGCCGCAATGACCGGAGCTGCCTGTATTTTCTGTTTCTGTATCCGGAGAAATACTGGAAGCAGTTAAACTATTATTACAACGCCAACAAGGCCTGGATCCCGGAGAAAAATGTGGAAAAATTAAAGACACTGGAGTCGCAAAAAGGAGGCAAGAAGGCGATTTCTGTCGAGAATAAAATAGATGCCGCAGGCAGGTTCATCTTCCTTTTTTTTTCCTCGCTGAGGTATAATAAAATCAGTTTTAAATATGAGGGAGCACAGGAGGAACGTATTTTTTATGAAAGATTACATGAAGATTTACCGGGAATGGCTGTCCAATCCATATTTCGATGAGGATACCAAGGCAGAACTGAAGGCAATCGAGCATGATGAGAACGAGATCAAAGAGCGTTTTTATATGGATCTGGAGTTCGGTACCGCAGGCTTGCGCGGCATTATCGGCGCTGGTATCAACCGCATGAACATCTATGTGGTACGCCGCGCAACCCAGGGTCTGGCAAACTATATCATTAAGCAGGGCGGCAGCAGTAAAGGTGTTGCTATTGCCTACGATTCCAGACATATGTCCCCGGAGTTCGCGGATGAGGCAGCCCGCACTCTGGCAGCAAACGGCATTAAAGCCTACAAGTTTGAGTCCCTGCGTCCGACACCGGAACTGTCCTTCGCAGTCCGTGAGTTAGGCTGCATTGCCGGCATCAACATCACCGCGAGCCATAACCCGCCGGAATACAATGGATATAAGGTATACTGGGAGGACGGCGCACAGTTCACACCGCCGCATGACAGGGGCGTAACCGAAGAGGTTCTGGCCATCGAGGATCTGTCCACCGTAAAGACCATGAGCGCAGAAGATGCTATGGCAGCAGGCCTCTACGAGGTCATCGGAAAAGAGATCGATGACAAATATATCGCCCAGGTAAAAAGCACAGGTCGTAAACCAGGATGCCATCGATAAGATGCAGAAAGACATCACGATCGTCTACACACCGCTGCACGGCACCGGAAATATCCCGGTACGCAGAGTGTTAAAAGAAATTGGTTTTGAGAACGTATATGTGGTACCGGAGCAGGAGCTTCCGAACGGCGACTTCCCGACTGTAAGCTATCGAACCCGGAGGCAGCAGAGGCATTTGCTCTTGGCTTGAAGCTGGCTGAGGAGAAGAACGCAGATCTGGTTCTGGCCACCGATCCGGATGCAGACCGTCTCGGCGTTTATGTAAAAGATACCAAGTCCGGCAAGTACATTTCCCTGACCGGCAACATGTCCGGTTCCCTGTTGTGTGAGTACGTGCTGAGCCAGAAAGCAGCAAAGAACGCTATCCCGGCAGACGGCGAAGTAGTCAAATCCATCGTCAGCACCAACCTGATTGACGCAGTGGCAGCTTCCTACAACTGCAAGCTGGTAGAGTGCCTGACCGGATTTAAGTGGATCGGCCAGCAGATTTTTAAAAGAGGAGCACACCGGAGTGGGCCATTATATGTTCGGCATGGAAGAGAGCTACGGCTGCCTGATCGGCACCTATGCCCGCGATAAAGACGCCGTATCCGCAACCGTTGCCCTGTGCGAGGCCGCTGCATACTACAAGACCAAAAACATGACCCTGTGGGATGCTATGGTGGCTATGTATGAGAAATACGGCTACTACAAAGATGCCGTGAAGTCCATCGGCCTGTCCGGCATCGAGGGTCTGGCAAAGATCCAGTCCATCATGGAGCACTTCCGAGGCAACACTCCGGAAGGCTTTGGCGAGTATAAGGTACTTTCCTCAAGAGACTACAAGAACGACACTATCCGCAACATGGCTACCGGCGAGGTAACCCCGACCGGCCTGCCGTCCTCCAATGTGCTCTATTACGACATGAACGACAACGCATGGCTGTGCATCCGTCCGTCCGGCACTGAGCCGAAGATTAAGTTCTACTATGGAATTAAGGGAACTTCCTTAGAGGATGCAGACGCGAAGTCCGAGGCACTTGAAAAGCGCTGATGGAGCAGGTGGACAAGCTGCTGTAAACATATATAAAAATATAGGGACGGAACGAATAAAGGTCCGGAAGTGAAAGAGACCGCCCTTATTAGCTATTCCTTTAAATTGCTATTTTGCCATATGCTTGATTTGTTTGATTGTGGCTTCGAAGAGGGTGCGGACGGCGTGACCACGGTCTGGTCGATGAGAAATCCGCAGATCAGGGAGACAGTGATCACGAAAAGGATGGCTCCGGCGAAGGCCAGGGGTGTTTCCAGGTGATGTCCAGGTTCAGGGTGGAGATGGCGAGGTGATAGAGCACCCACCAGTGCAGGAGCAGGATGGTGAAGCTGTGTGTTTGCCGAGCATGGTGATAAGCGAGCTCCAGTAGTGCTTCTTTTCCGGTTTTTTTGTGCAGAGCCAGGGCGAAGATGCCGCAGGCCATGAAGATGGAGAGCGGGGCCATGTGCACGTAGTAGTTGATATAAAGTCTGCCAATACGCATACGGATCTACGGAAAAAGCTACCTTAAAAAGGATAGGGCCGCAAGCGTCCAGATCCACCGGTCGTATTTCCGGGTCTCGGGGCGGGATACCCAGTAGCCGATCATGGCAATGCCAATCCACTGGGCGAAGAAGGGCAGCAGGTCGGTGGTCATGAGGGTGTAGGTTTTCAGAAACATACAAGCCAGAACAACGGCGGAGAGACTGGTAAGCGCGCGGTAGGGCATGGCTTCAAACATATACTGGAGAAACGGCACAGCCACATAGATGGAGATGGTCATGTGGACCAGCCACAAAAAGGGCAGTCCTCCTGAATGGAACCGGACAGGATGCGGTGAAAGGCTTCCCGGAGGGTGTCAGCGCATACCGGATCCAGCCGTCCGTTCTGCCACATGTAAAAAGAAAAAGTAAAGGACCGAGGTCAGCACTACCTTGGAGAAACGCCGCTCATAAAAAAGTGCCAATGGGTTTCCCTCTTCCAAACAGCAGGGCGCCGGTCAGCATGAGAAAGCAGGTGTTTCCCAGATAGAGGCAGGTCTGCAGCACAGCAGTCGGACGGAGGAGAAACGCGGAACTTCCCGGAGCATGGCCAACGTTTCCTCATTGATCTCCATGGAAAGCATTGGCATGGCAATCCCGAGACAGTGGAGCAGAATGACGCAGAATACCGCGAAGAGGCGGATGTAGTCATAGCGGATATCGTAGGACGGAAACTGGTATTCGTAAAACCAAGGGTGTCTGTAAGAGAAAATGCTTTTGGCCGTGTTTCCTGCGGATGATGGCTTACCGCTCACAATCTGCTGGTCGGTCTCATGTTTCAGATGCAGAACCAGAGAAAGAACCACCAGAGCTTCTAGAAACAGGATCTGCTTCGGGGCAAGGAAACCGTAGGCTTTCTTGGCACACCAGATCAGGAATAGGGAAGCGCATACCGATATCAGAAACCAGAATAGCACACTGGCATAGAGACAGGAACGTTTCTTATCATTCATAAAGACTCCTTATAAAGAAGCCCGAACACCAGCCGCGAAGCGGCCGTTCCGGGCTTCTTTTTTGTTGTTTTATAGTAACTGTGAGGGTACTGAACAGTTACGTTTATAATTTACTGATTCTGGAACTTTGCGAGGATACGCGCGGTTTCTGCGTTGATCATATCCTGTGTTACGTTCGGGTCAGTCGGATCCCAGGTCTGCTCAAACGGGATCGTACGCAATGGTCGGGCGTTCAAACGGTCCTGCAACGGAAGAGTTGTAAACCTGAACGGTGGTTCCCAGGGCGCAGTGATCGTAAAACCCATTTTGCGTCGCCGCTTACCACAGACGGATGCAGCCTGCGGAACGGGCGATACCCATGTTGTTGTAGGTGCTTGCCCATACGGTCATCGGGTTTGCCGCATCGTAGATGATGGAGTGGATCAGGATCGGAAGACCTGCGCCAAGACGGGTTGCGTACTGGGTGTAAACGTCATGGATCATCAGTCTCCAGCGGTATTTCTCCGAGTCTTAAAGGTTCCGACCGGAGTGTCATCACCAACGGAGGTCAGGAAGGACTTCACCGGGATGATATAGCCGTTGCCGCCATCCTGTGCGTAGATGGTCATGCAGTTTAACTCTTTGTTGATCTTGATGAGGTACGGGCCGTTGCTGCCAAGCAGGGATTCGACATCGCTCCACATCTTGCCATCTTCTCCGAAGTAGTATTTCAGGCCGTCAATGTACTGCCAGCCGGTTACCGGAACGGAACTTGAAGCAGTAACGGTCGCCGCCAATCCAGCCCCAGCCGGTAGGTGTCGCCGTTGCCCGTGGATGTAGCGCATCTGGCCGTCTACATACTGGATGCCGTCTGCGTGGGCAGATACAAAGGGCATTGGAGGTATTTAAGCCGGGAGGCGGTATTCTTTGCGAAGAATGCAAGGCGGAAACCGGTTAAATGAAGGCCGGTGTTCATGGTGCCGACGGTCTCGCCGTTTTGCCCCAGCCAGTCTCAGTGCCATCGCTTAACTGTGCGCAGTAGTAGATGTCGTACTGGTCATTAACCGGGCCTGCGAAGCGGTACTGGATCGCCTCAACCGGATACCAGGCATTGCCATCGAAGGAAGTCTGCTGGCCGCCTACAGCCCAGCCGGTCCAGCCGGTGGTGGGTTGTAGGTGCGGTAACGCACATCACCGAAAATGTTTTCGAGATAGGTACAGATGGCAGTAAAACCACCGGCCTCGGTGCGGTAATCTGCTGATCGTTTAAAAGTATGCGCCGGACCAGTTCTTGCTGTCGTTGGATAAGATGGCAGGTGGTCAGACGCGGCTGGCGCAGCGGAAACAGAAAGCGGGCCGGTGTGGTTGGTTTCGGCTTCTGCCTCAGCAGCGGCTTGCCAAGATTCCAGCTGGTTTGCCTGATCCTGGGTCAGGGCGTTGTCCTGGCCGCTTTCAGGCATCCTAGGAACTCTCGGCGGAAGCACTGGTTTCGGTGCGGAAGTCTGTGCGTTTCCGGTCTGGGAAGTATCAGATGTCTGGGATGCGTTGGAACCCGGGCTTCGGTGGAATAGGTATGTCCATCGGAAGTGGCTTCCGTGGAAACTGCGGTGCTTCCTGGTCGGACACCTCCGTCTTTTGGTTTGTCAATGACGCCGCTTGTTGCTGCCGTGGCCTCTGTATCCGCGAAAGCGCTGGTTACAGATCCGCCATCATCATGCCGGCCATCAGCAGTACAAGTCCTGCTTTTGTATGTTTGCGCATGGATATAAAAACCTCCTGAAAATAATAAATAAACCAATCAATGTTAATCTATCATAAATGAGGTAAAAAGACCATATCTGATTTACAATTTATTGGCAATCATGTAAAATAAAAGGGATTGTAAATAATTTCGTAATAGAATTGTCATAGAAATGGGAATAAAAGGAAACGGACGGATCATGATGGAGCAGAAGGAAAAAGCAGGAATCAAAAATAGGATGCAGGAGTGCGTTTCGGGAGCGGATCGCGAGGATTCTGACATTATGGTCAGCATCTGCTGCATCACATACAATCAGGCTTTTATATCCGGGACGCGCTGGAGGGTTTTGTAAACCAGAAAACGGATTTTGCCTATGAGGTTCTGATTCACGATGATGCCTCTACCGATGGAACGGCAGACATCATTCGCGAGTATGCAGACCGGTACCCGGACCTGATCTTTCCGATTCTGCAGACCGAAAACCAGTATTCCAAAGGGTCTCACCAATGTCAGCGGTACCTTCAATTTTCCGCGGGCAAGAGGGGAAATACATTGCCATGTGCGAGGGGCGATGACTACTGGACAGATGATCGGAAGCTTCAGAAGCAGGTGGATTATCTGGAGGCAAATCCGGGCTGTTCCTCTGCTTCCACAGCGCAAAGGTGGAGGTGCAGGGAAGGCACTGACGGAGCATGCCATGCGTCCGTACAAGGGCAGCCCATGGTTCCCCGGAGAGATCATTGACAAAACTTCCCGGGTATCCGACGGCATCCCTGCTGTTTTATCGGGAGATGGTGGCAGATCTGCCAGAGTTTTATAACAATGCCCCTATCGCGGATATTCCACTGCAGCCTCCTTTGCGCGAACCGGGGCTGGGCCTGGTATCTGGATGAGCCTATGTGTGTGTACCGTCTGGGGGGCAGCCTCCTGGACTACGCTTATGAAACAGGAGATTACGAGAAAAAACAGCAGGATTACGCAGATTCCATGACAGCTATGTGCCGGGGCTTTGACGCGTTCAGCAGCGGCCGGTTCCACAAGACAGTGGAGCATGCCATCCCGGCTTACGTTTTGACACGGGTAAACACCAAGCATTACGAGACTGTATTAAATAAGGAAAACCGGGAATTTTACCGGGAACTGAATGCAAGAACACGGTTCTTCATCCGGTTTGAGACTTCGGCACCGAAATTGTATGACTGGTTGCAGAAGCAGTTCCACCGGGCATAAGCACCATGGACCGGAGCGGTAGAAGAGGCAGGCTGGGCGGCAGCGGATTGCCGTGAGCAGGAATCTTCAGAGAAACACAGAACAAGAAACAGGATTTGAAAGAGATTGTTTATGAATGAAACAGGAATGAAAAATAAAGTGGCGAGCGGACTGTTCTGGAAGCTTCTGGAAAACGGAGGCGCCCAGGGCATCCAGTTTGTGATCGCGATCCTTCTGGACAGACTACTGACTCCGGCGGAGTATGGCGTGGTCGGAATCATCATGATCTTTATCACCATTGCGAATGTGTATTTGTCCAGAGCGGCTTTTCTACGGCTCTGGTGCAGAAAAGCAGGCTGACGAGGTGGATTTCTCATCGGTCTGCTATTTTGAACTTGCGGCATCGGTTGTATTTTACGTGCTTTTTATCTGGCGGCGCCTGCCATTGCGGAGTTTTACGCGATTCCGGTGCTAAAGCCCATTGTGCGGGTGCTGGGCATTGTGCTGTTCCGGGGGCAGTCATCTCGGTTCAGGACAGCCTATGTATCCCGGAACATGGAGTTTCGCGGACTGTTTTTCGCCACACTTGCTGCTTCCGCCAGCTCTGGCGTCATCGCATTTTCATGGCGTACCGGGGCCTGGGCGTGTGGGCCATGGTGGGGCAGCAGATCGCTATTACATCAGCCTGATGATCGTGCTGTTTCTCACGGTTTCCTGGAAGCCGGGGCTGTTTTTGCCTTTGACCGGATCGGACCATGTTCGCGTTTGGCTGGAAGCTTCTTTGCGCGTCTTTGCTGGACACGGTATTTAACAATCTGTATGGACTTTTGATCGGAAAGATATATAATGAAGAGTTCTTGGGCAGCTACAACCGCGGAGAGCAGTTTCCAAAGCTGATTGCCACCAACCTGGGCGGAGCCATTCAGGCAGTGCTGCTTCCGGCCTTTTCTGCCTGTCAGGATGACAAGGAGGAAGGTGCGGGATATGGTGCCGGGCTATCCGCTTAAGTTCCTTTGCAGTGATCCCCATGCTTATGGGGCTGTTTGCGGTGGCAGACACGCTGGTGCTGGCCATGCTTGGAGAAAAATGGCTGATCTGTGTGCCATTTTTTACGGATTATGTGCGTTTCCTACTGCTTCTGGCCGATCCATATCACAAATCTGCAGGCCATCAACGCAGTGGGACGCAGTGATATTTTCTTAAAACTGGAGCTGGTGAAGAAGGCTTTTGAGTATTTCTGGCTCTGGTCATCGGCATGCAGTTTAACGTGTTTATCATGGTGTGTATCAAGGCATTTCAGGATTTTGTGTGCACCTTGTCAATGCGCGCCGAACAAAAAGCTGCTGGACTATGATATCGCTCATCAGTGGATGGATGTGGCTCCTCCGGCTGCGTTATCGGTGGTGATGTGCGGGGCCGTGATGGCCTTTGGCGCATGGCTTCCGGCCGTGTCGGTATGGCTGAAACTGGGACTGCAGATTGTCTGCGGCGCTTTTGTATACATTATGCTGGCGGCGCCTTCCGCCTGAGAGTTTCTGCTTTTAGCAGGTATGGTGAAGAAACGGCTGAAAAAATGACGGATGCAGTTCGTAACTGGAAATTTTCTGAATGGAATTCACTGGGCTGTTTAGTATAATCCACGATTTGCAGGCAAAACCGATCCATTACACGCAGGATAAATTTTCATGTGCAAGGAAGCTGAATGAGGCGATGCCGGTAGCACAGTGACGCGGCAGATGGAAATTTAGACAAGTGAAATTTTCGGATAATTATTGTGGATTATACTAGCACAGAGGAGGGTTAAAAATTATGAAAGAAACAGTAATCGTAACGGCCATCGGGTCGTTTTCTGCCCAGAACGTGATTTCTGCCTGCCACGCGGCAGGCATGCGGGTTGTGGGCTGTGATATATATCCGGCAGAGTGGGTGGTAAACTCCCAGGATGTGGAGGTGTTCTACAAGGCACCCCTATGCCACCGACCGGGAACAGTACCGGAATTTTATCAAGGAACTTTGTCGGAAAGAACAGGCCAGTGTGCTGATGCCGCTGACCGATGTGGAAATCGATGTGATCCAGCAGTGGAGAACGGAGCTTGCGGAAGATTTTATAGCGCTGGGCGCAGAGGTCTGGATTTCCGATGTTTCCGCAATCAGCCTTCGCCGGAATAAAGAGAAGATGGAAGCGTTCTTGCGGGAGCGGAAGCTTTGCCGGACCATTCCGGGAGTGCGGCTTGCAGAGCTGAAGAAGAAACTGGGGCAGGGATGGCGTCGGACTTGCCGGATGCGTTTCTGGCGAAATTCTTTCTGGCAGCAGACCCAGCAGCCGGTATGGAAACCAGCATGGATTTTTCGGATCTTCGCTATCCGTTGGTGGCGAAGCCCCTTTTGACGGCCGGAGCAGCCAGGGCCTGCGGATTCTGGAATCTAAAGAGGATCTGGAATTTCTCCTGCATACCTGCAGCGAAGAGCAGAAACAGCAGTATCTGGTGCAGCCAAAGATCGGCGGTCATGTCATCACCGTAGATGTGGTGCGGAATCCGGAGACCGGACAGGTATTCTGCCTGCCGAGAAGAGAACTTCTGCGTACCTTAAACGGCGCGGGAACTTCGGTCTGTGTATTCCGAAGCGGACTGCTGGAGCAACAGTGCCGGGACATCGCGGAGGCAGTGGGCATCCGGGGCTGTGTGAATATGGAATTTATTGAGGCAGACCGGGAAGTTGGGGAGTATTATTTCCTGGAATGCAATCCGCGGTTTGCGGGCGGCGTGGCATTTTCCGGCGCGGCAGGCTACGATATGGCTGACGCCCATATCCGCTGCTTTACCGGGGAGAAGCTGGATGAACTGTCCGTGAATGGCGAGCAGTATATTGCAAGGCGGTACACGGAGTATTCCATGAACGGCCGGAATGAAGCGGCTGGCGCAGAACAGGCAGACAGCCAGAGCAAAAACAGCTGGCGCAGAACAGAGTTCATGCCATGCAGCCAGCATGAGTCAGGCGAAGGGAGAGAATGACAGATGATAAAACGACATGAAGAGCCGGTTATGGTGACCCGTTCATCGCTGCCGCCTCTGGAAGAATATGTGGAAATGTTAAAGCCCATCTGGGACAGTGCCTGGCTGACCAATATGGGAGAATACCATGAAACCTTAAAGGAGAAACTGAAAACATACTTAAAGACACCGAATCTGGAGCTGTTTGTGAATGGCCATATGGCGCTGGAGCTGACGCTGCAGGCCATGAAGCTGACGGGCGAGGTCATTACGACCCCTGTTCAGCTTTTGCTTCCACCACCCATGCCATTGTGCGAAACGGCCTGACTCCGGTATTCTGTGATATTAATGAGGAAGACTATACCATTGATGTGGACAAACTGGAGAGTCTGATCACGGAGAAAACCTCGGCCATCGTTCCGGTCCATGTATACGGAAATCCCTGTGATGTGAAACGTATCCAGGAGATTGCGGACCGCCATGGCTTAAAGGTCATCTACGACGCGGCCCACACCTTTGGTGAGAGATCGATGGCGTTGGCATCGGCCAGTTTGGTGATGCGTCCATGTTCAGCTTCCACGCAACGAAGGTGTTTCACAGCATTGAGGGTGGAGCGGTTGCGTTCCATGACCCGAAATTAAAGGACCTGCTGTATCAGCTGAAAAACTTCGGCATTACCGGCTATGAGCAGGTAGAGTATGTGGGTGCCAACGGAAAGATGAATGAATTCCAGGCGGCGATGGGCCTCTGTAACCTGCGGCATGTGGATGCGGACATCGCGAAGCGCAAGGTTCTGACGGAGCGTTACCGGGAGCGTCTGGGCGGCGTGGAAGGCATTCGCCTCTGCAAAAGAAAAGGAAGGCGTGCGTTATAATTATGCCTACATGCCGGTGGTATTTGAAGGCTACAGGGGCAGACCGGGATGAGATCTTTGCGGCGCTGAAAGAGTATAACATTTTTGCGCGCAAGTACTTCTATCCGTGCATCAACGATTACGCATGTTACCGAGATCAGTTTTCTTCCGACGACACGCCGGTGGCAAAGCGGATCGCCTCTGAAGTACTGACGCTGCCGTTATACCCGGATCTTTCCCTGAAACGGTGGATGAGATCTGCGATATCATACTGAAATGTGGAGAAAAGACGAAATGAACAAGGTGCTGATCGTAATTCCAGCCTACAATGAGGAAGCGAACATCGAGAATGTGGTACGGGAACTGGAGGATAAGTATCCGCAGTTTGATTATATTGTGGTCAATGACGGCTCCAGAGACCGAACGGCGGTCATCTGCCGGGAACAGGCTTCAACCTGCTGGATCTTCCGGTAAACCTGGGGCTTGCGGGCTGCTTTCAGGCGGGCATGAAATACGCTTACCATAAGGGCTATGAGTATGCCATTCAGTTTGATGGCGACGGGCAGCACCGCCCGGAGTTCATTGAGCCTATGATGAAAAAAATGGAAGAGGGCTATGAGATTGTCATTGGAAGCCGGTTCGTGAATGCGAAAAAAGGACTGGTCCATGCGTATGGTGGGAAGCCGCCTCATTGAGATGGCTATCCGTCTGACAACGGGCGTGACAGTCAACGATCCGACCTCCGGCATGCGGCTGTTTAACCGGGAGATGATCAAAGAATTTGCCCTCAACTTAAACTACGGACCGGAGCGGACACGGTTTCCTACTTGTTAAAGCAGGGGGCGAAGATTGCGGAAGTGCCGGTGCACATCGCGGAGCGGGCCGGCGGCGAGAGCTACTTAAAGCCGATGGTGGCCGCGCGGTATATGGCACGGATGCTGCTGTCGATTCTGCTGATACAAAATTTCGGAATAGTTCAGCCATGCGCCGTGACAGACAAAAAAAAGGCGATGTAAGCTGGCTTACATGAGACTTTTCTTTGCCTGTCATGGCATGGCTGAACGGGAATAACTAGAAAAACATAGAAACAACGGAGTACAAACATTATGAAACACTGGACGCGCCTTCTCATGCGCACAAGGCTGAGCCTGGAAAAGAGAATATGATCTGGAACATGACCGGAAGCTTCTTCTACGCCTTTGCCAGTATGGTGCTTTCCTTTCTGGTGCTGCGCATCGCGGGGGAGGAGCAGGGCGGCATCTTTTCCTTCGGATTCAGTACCGTGGGGCAGCAGATGTTCCTGCTGGCTTACTTTTTGGTATCCGACCGTTTCACATTACAGACGGGGCGAACCAGTACCGGTTCGGGGATTACCTGCATCACCGGTATGTGACCTGCGCCCTGGCGCTGCTTCTGGTGCCGGGTATCTGGCGGTGATCGGCTATTCCTGGCAGAAGGCGCAGATCATCTTCCTGCTGATCGCCTACAAGGTGATCGATGGTTTTGCCGATGTGTATGAGTCGGAGTTTCAGCGGCAGGGGTGCCTGTACTTAACCGGCCGGTCCAATACCTTCCGTACCATTCTTTCGGTCGGCGTGTTTCTGGTCACCCTGGTTTCCGGGGCGGGGCTGTTTACCGCCTGTGTGGCTGCGGTGCTGGGACAGATTGCAGGTGTAGTCCTGTTTGATATTGTGGTTTTAAGAGAACTGAACCAGGTGGATTACGGCTGGAGCGCGAAGCAGGGCGTGTCTTTAACGGCATCGGCCATTTTGCTGTTTGTTTCCGTATTCCTGGATTTCTATATTTTTTCGGCAGCGAAGTATGCCATTGACGCGCATTTGGGCGATGCGGCCAGCGGCTATTTCAACGTGATCTTCATGCCGACCTCCGTCATCAACCTGGCGGCGGGCTTTGTCATCCGCCCGTTCCTGACGTATCTGACGGACTGCTGGAATGAACACCGGTTTTCTGATTTTAAAAAGCTTCTCACCATAATGGCAGTCATCGGCGGCCTGACGGTATTGGCGGCAGGCGGAACCGTGGTACTGGGAAAACCGGTGCTGGCACTTCTGGAGTGGCTGCTGGGGGCGTCCTACAGCGGAACGCTGACGGCGTTGTGGCCGGCCTTCATCATGATCGTGCTGGGCGGCGGCTTTTACGCGGTGTTAAATCTTTATTATTACGCGCTGGTCATTCTGCGCAGGCAGAAGCTGATCTTTGGCATTTACGTGGTACTCACGGTGCTTGCGGTTATTCTGGCACCGAAGCTTACAATCGCGCTTGGAATATTCGGCGCGGCCCTGGCCTACCTCATCTTAATGATCGTGATGGCAGCGGGCTTCGTTGGAGGAGCGTGGATTGAAATACAGAAAGAAATACGGGAGGTGCGTCATGACGGTTGATGTTTTGATTCCGGTGTACAAGCGGACCGGCGGTTTGCGAGACTGCTCAGATGTTAAAAAAGCAGACGGTGCTGCCGAACCGGATCATCATTATGAATACAGAAAAAGCTTACTGGAACGCGGACGGATACCGGGATATTCCGGGCATGAAGTCCATCATCTGACAAAAGAAGAGTTTGACCATGGCGGCACCCGCAACCTGGCGGCCTGGTATTCCGAGTCAGATATCATGATCTTTTGACCGATGACGCAGTACCCCAGGATGAATATCTGATCGAGAATCTCTTAAAGGGACTGGATCAGACGGGGCCGGAGGGCGAGACGGTGGCAGTGGCTTACGCAAAGCAGCTTCCGGCAAAGGACTGCCGTACGATTGAGCGCTACACCCGCTCCTTCAACTACCGGACAGGCCCATGGTCAAGACGAAAAAGACCTGAAACCATGGGAATCAAAACCTATTTTGCTTCCAATGTCTGCTGTGCGTACCGCAAGGATATTTTCCGGAAGCTGGAGGGCTTTGTGAACAGCACCATCTTCAATGAGGACATGATTTATGCAGCCACGGCCATGGATGCCGGTTACGCGGTGGCGTATGTGCCGGAGGCGAGGGTGGTTCATTCCCACAATTTAACGCCTATGCAGCAGTGTCACCGCAACTTTGACCTGGCAGTATCCCAGGCGGAGCACCCGGAGGTGTTTGCGGACCTGAAATCTGAGGGCGAGGGCATCCGCCTGGTAAAGCAGACGGCAAAATATCTGCTGACGCATTTCCGCGGCTACCTGATCCCGGAGCTGGTGGTCGGCAGCGGCTGTAAATATCTCGGCTACAAGCTGGGAAAACAGTATGAGAAGCTTCCAAAGAAGATGATCCTCTGGTGCAGCATGAGCCCGCTTTACTGGGAAAAGAAATGGAGAAGAAAATCATGATGACCACAACCTTACGAATCGCGCTGATCCTGGTGTCCCTCGGGACCTTTTCCATGATCATGCGCAAGATCCGCCAGTCGGATGCAGATTGAGAGCGCGATCTTCTGGATCGTGCTGGCCCTGGTATTGGTGGTATACAGCGTATTTCCGAAGGTGGCCGATGCCTGCGCCAGCCTTCTGGGAATCTATGCGACAACCAACTTTCTGTTCCTGTTTGCGATCTTCGTGCTGATCTTAAAGGTATTCTTTATGAGCATCCACATTTCCCAGTTGGAAAGTAAGATCAAGGAACTGGTACAGGCGATGGCTCTTGAGGAGAAAAATATGAAGAAGAAGAGAAGCGTTAGCCTGGGCCTGATCACCGGAATCCTCTGCCTGGCGGCTGCGGCAGCCTGGCACAGCCTGGATGTGCGGGCGGGAATTCATGAGACCGGCGCTTCCTGGCAGATGGGCCAGTACGTATTCTTAACGGTGCTGGTGGTGGCGCTGACTACGGTTTGCGGCTATTTTCTGATAGAAAAGAACATTTTCAGTTCAGAAAATGCCTGCCCACGTACAGTAACTCTCTGTTCCCTGCCGAAGCTGGCGGTGCTCATAGCTGGCGGGCTTGGCATTTTGTATCTCTTTGTGCTGCCGCCTCTCGCGGCGCCGGATGAGATCAGCCACTACGTCAGTGCTTACCGGCTTTCCTCCCAGATGACCGGGCAGCCCCAGCGGGACCGGTATGGCCGGGTGCTTCTGCGGGCGCAGGACGCCTGGGTGGAAGACCTGGACGGAGATTTTGTGTATGAGCCGGATGAAGACGGCAACCTGCAGGTGACGGCCGAGAGCCGGGAGCAGGCGGTGAAGCTGGGGAAACGCTGGACGAATCCACCTACGAGCTGTTTTGCATACTCTTGGCGTCAACAGGCAGTATGCTCCGGAGCGTACCGCCGAGATTCAGAGTATGGGTGCGTATGTCAGCTCCACCTATCCGCCGGTTACCACCACGCCCTTGCCTATGTGCCCCAGGCCATCGGCATCAGCCTGGCAAGAATTCTGGGACTGAACACAGTCTGTCTCTTATATTTTGGACGGCTCTGCAACCTGATCTTTTTCGTGATCATGCTGTATCTGTCCATGAAGCGGATTCCGTTCGGAAAGGAAGTGCTTCTCGGCGTGGCAGTGCTTCCCATGACACTGCATCTGGCGGCTTCCTTTTCCTATGATGTGATGATTCTGTCCTGCATGTTTTGCTGACGGCGGTTTGTCTGGATCTGGCTTATGAAAAGAAACGGTCCGGGTGCGGGATGTGGTGCTGCTTGCCGTTCTGGCGGCGGTGGCCGGTCCCTGCAAGATGGTCTACGCGCCGATACTGGGCCTGTGCCTGCTGATCCCTATGCGGAAATTCGGCAAGCTGCGAAACTGGTTTATCAGCGCCTTTGCAGTGGGGATAGCCTGGGGCATGGCCATGTATCTGGTCAACAGCCAGGGTCATCACCACCTACGCAACTGCAACGGAAGCCGACAGCTATGCTTTTTGGAATGGGCGGAGGAGGCGGGCTTTAGCATAAGCCTTCTCATCCCACAATCCCGTGCTGCTGGTGCGGATGTTTTACCATGACTGTCCATTGTGGAATGCCAAGGACATGCACATTACCATGATCGGCGGCTGGCTGATAAGCTGGTTCCTGAAATGGCTACGCCTCTGGGTGCGTCTGTTCAGCATCGTGCATCCGGCTTTAAAAACTTAGATGAATGAAAAGTGAGGAAGAAAAACAATGGGAAAGATCAAAAGTGACATCCTGGGACATAGAAGCGACTTTATGTGATCGACAACCGTATTCAAGGATGAGCGCGGTGCTAAATGAGACCCACAATAGACGACTTCAAAGAGGAGCTGTGGTCTGAACATGGTATTGTACAGGACAACCGGTCCATGTCCGCGTGAAGGGCGTACTGCGCGGCCCCTGCATTTCGAAACAAACATCCGCAGGGGCAAGCTGGTGCGTGCCAATCCGCAGTGCAGTCTTTGATGTAGCAGTAGACCTGCGTGCCGATTTAAAAACCTACAACGAAGTGGTTTGGCGTTGTGAAACTGACTGCAGAAATAAGAAGCAGTTCTACATTCGGAGGGCTTGCGCACGGTTTCCTGGTACTGTCTGATGAGGCTGAGTTCGCTTTACAAGTGCACCGATTTCTATCTCCGGGCGATGAGGGCGGACTGGCTTATAATGATCGAATCGGCATTGACTGGCCGTTTGAGGAAGGCAGTAAGAGCTGATCATCTGAGAAAGATAAAAAGTGAGTGGTCTGAAGGACACCTTCCAATTTAATGAGGAAAAATAACGTATGAATTATGTAATTTCTCTGATGAAAGAAATCGTCAGGAAACAACTCATCGGGATCTGGCCAGCGAGCTGATTTCAAAACGCTTTGTGGTTCGTACTTTCGGCATCGTCTGGATGCTGGTGCAGCGTATTGTTACGGTACTGATCTATTTCTTCATCTTCCAGAGTGGGATTTAAGAGTGTGCCGCGGGCGTTCCCTATGCTCTAGCTGATTCGGGCATTGTGCCGTGGTTTTACTACAGTGAGGGCCTTAAACTGCGTGACCGGGTGCCCATTCTGCAGTCCCAGCTATCTGTGGTGTTTCAGGTGAGATCTGCCTATCATCAGGCGTTTCCTGCATGCTGGTGCATGCGTTTTTCGCTACAGGATCATGCTGGCGGTGTTCTTATGCCACACGGACGCCTGCCCAGCAGCTACCTGGATCAGGTCTTGTATTCGCTTTGCGGCCTTCATGCTGGCACTGGCCTTTGGCCTCTGCAGCGTCTGCGGTCAATGTCTTCTTTAAGGATATGGCGCAGATCACGTGAACATCTGCCTACAGTTTGGCATGTTTGGCTGACCCCGATCATGTACCAGAGACCATGTTTTGCCGACAAGGCACCGTGGTTTGTGACCATCTTAAAAACTGAACCCGTTCTACTATGTGGTAGCGATTTACACCGTGACATATGCTGACCGGAAGCCACCTGGTTCTGGAGCGGCAAGCTCGGCATTTGCTTCTGGGTGGCAGGCGACTCTGGTGATCGGACTTGTGGGCCTTCGGGTATTTAAGCGGCTGCGTCCGCATTTCCGGCAGCATATAGCAGGCGGATGAATCTGGAATACGACTTTCCGGACCGCCTTGTCAAAATGTATGACGAACGAGGGGAATCATATGACCGAGTTAGGGCCCTGCAACAAGTCACATGGTTCCTCTTTGCGCTCAGTCTTCTGGTGATCTGGGTTCATTCCTACAACGCGGAGCTGTTTTCTGGGTACCGAAAGGCAGCTACGGGAACGGTCTATGTGCTGCTGGGAGCACCAGATCGCGGAAGACTGGTTTGTGGTGCAGTACCGGGATTTTCATGATCTCGACTTATCAGTTTTACCGGAACGACTGGGGAAAGTTAAAGAAGGGCAAATGGCAGCAGCGGCGTGTGAAAAGTCTGCTGGTTCCTAATATTGTCTGGAATTTTCTGTATTACCTCAGCTACGTCATTGCAAGCCGCATTCCTGCGGTAGGGGGATATGGTTGGGAAAGGTGTGGTGGAATTACTCCTTGCGGCCATGGTGGATGCCAGAGGTGGCCCACACCAACAATGTATTCTGAGTATCGCAATACCAGCTTTGGCTGGTGGTGCTGGCGCGCCGGTGCTCTATCAGCTCTTAAAGCGGAATGGAGCGGCACCTCTTACTTCTGGCGTTTTCTGGATTCTGGTGCGGGTAAATCCGGGCAGTTTCCAGTGAATCCGGACGCGCTGGTTATTATGGAAGCAGGCCATGATTGCGCTTCTTCACTGCCAGGGAAGGGCGGCGGAAGAGAGCGCGGAGATGGAAGCGTCTTGCAGTGGGACTTTGAGTCTTGCGGCAGCGCGGTTATTTACTATATCGGGCTCTGGCGGGCCCCACCCCATCCTTTGTCCTGTGCCGGTTATGCGCGGTAGTTGGACTCTGGCTGGTGCTTCAGGAAAACATCTTCCGGCGGCAAAAAGATTTTATGAAGCATAACTTTTTCACACGCCGTGCATTTTGCCTTTGTGCGGCTGATCAACAAAGGGGGCGGCCATGCTGATGGCGCAAACGGTACCGAATGGTACGGACCGTTTGGCCTGTTCCTGGTGATGCCGCTTCTGGTGCTTCTGATCAATTACATGATTGGAAAAAGTCCTGCGGCGGTATGCCGGGCTTTGAAGGATACCGACCAGCCAGGAATGGTCAGATGCAGGCAGCGGTTAACATCACAGAATGTGGTATAGAAATAACGGGAAAGGAGAAGGAAGATGATCAAATATCGTATTCGATATGGGAAAAGTCCTTTGGTTAACAAGATCCGCACGCGCATGCCGCCATTTTATCGAAAATGAAGATGACAGAAACTGGTCTGCAGTGCGGTGTTCGACTCTCCGAATTGGATTCTTCTGGACATGGGACTCATCTCCAGAGAAGAGGGGCTTGCGAAGATGTGCCCATGCGAGACGTTGCAAGGCTGCAAAAGCGTGCTTCGCGCACTGAGCGGCCTGCATGGTAATGGAAGATTGACCATGGGACTCTGGTGCGGGAATTGAAGACAAAGGGATTATGGCAGCTATCTGTTCAACAGCGTCCATCAAATCACCCGTCCATCTGCATGTGGATGTGATCCAGCAGCGGAATGCTGACAACATGCTTTTTCCACAAAGAGATCAAATATTTAAAACCCCAGGAAAGGAAATCCAGGCATTGTTCCACCGGTTTGGATTAAAGCGGATGCCTGTTTTGTGATGACCTCTCGATAATATTGAGGAGACGAAAGCCACTTGGACGGCTTTTCGCTTTGCGTAAACAAGAAAGGGTTTTAGAAGGTATTAGCAGGCAAAGCAAATTTAAACGACAAGACCAGGAGTTACTAATTTTGGATGCAGCCAGAAAGCATTCCACGCAACGCAAATATGTGTGAAGCCTGTTGAAAAGCAGCTGGATACACCCGCCTGTATGAAGGCGAAAAATGGAACAGGGCAGGATGCGGCTACTATCGGCAAGAAATGATTCTGCCCTGATCGCTGCGTATTCCGGCAAGTTTTACCGGTTTTTAAGTCATGGCGAAGCCACAGCGATTCCCCATTTAAGGAATCAGAATCAGATTTGGAGGAAACCAGTATACAATGAAGCTGAACGTGAATAAAGCGGCATGATCTGCTCCACCTGGCTGAGATCGTCGCTTTCCATGCTGGAGCCATGATCATTTTTTTCGCGATGGCTTGCCACAAAGCTGATGAATCAA
>VOFG01003955.1_pt1 | contig 45017 bp, 59 predicted proteins | sample 5384171 | NCBI WGS metagenome assembly VOFG01 (sample SAMN12384726, study PRJNA508395) | human gut metagenome | isolation source: healthy gut F | host: Homo sapiens
ACCAGATACTTGCTGGTGACGCCGAAGCGGGCGGAAGCCACCTGCTTGATCTTGGAATTGCTCTCGCTGTGGTAGCGGTTTCCGGCTCGCCGCCCTCGCCGGTGTTGCTGCGGCCGCCCAGACGGTTCAGGGCCATGGCAATGGTCTCATGGGCTTCGCTGCTCAGGGCACCGTAGCTCATGGCGGCCCCCTTGAACCGCTTGACGATGGACTCCACCGGTTCCACCTCTTCCAGCGGGATGCCGCCGTTGGGGTCAAAGTTGAAGTCCAGCAGGCTGCGCAGGTGCACGCCGTCCTTGCCCATGCTGTCCACAGCACTGGTAAACTGCTTGAACGTGCCGTAATCGTTGGTCCAGCAGGCTTTCTGGAACAGATGGATGGTCTGGGGGTTGAACAGGTGCTCTTCCTTGCCGCTGCGGAACTTGTGGGCACCGCTGTCGGCCAGTTCCATGTTGATATCCAGACCCAGCGGGTCAAAGGCGGCGTTGTGCAGCGCCTCCACATCGGCCTGAATGTCTGCCATGCTGATGCCGCCCACACGGCTCACCGTGCCGGTGAAGTATTTGTCGATGACTTCCTTCGAGATGCCCACGGCCTCAAAGATCTGGCTGCTCTGGTAGCTCTGGATGGTGGAAATGCCCATCTTGGAGGCGATCTTCACGATGCCGTTGAGGATGGCGTTGTCGTAGTCGTCCACGGCGGCGTAGTAATCTTTGTCCAGCAGGCCCTCGTCGATGAGCTGGCCGATGGTCTCGTGGGCCAGGTAGGGGTTGACGGCGCAGGCACCGTAACCCAGCAGGGTGGCAAAAGTGGTGCACCTCGTGGGGCTCGGCGCTCTCGAGGATCAGGGCCAGTGCGGTGCTCTTCTTGGTGCGGATGAGGTACTGGGAAACCGCGGAAACCGCCAGCAGGCTGGGGATGGTCATCAACATCGCGATCCGAAAGGATGATGATATTTGCCCCATCCTTGTAGGTCCACCGGTCCATAGGCGGTCGATCCAGGAAGACCCGGTCAATGGCCTTTTCCAGACTGGTGTTTTTGTAATAGTTGATGGACACCGTAGCCACCTTTGAAGCCCGGCACGTTCATGTACTTGATCTTCAACAGGTCGGTGTTGGTCAGGATGGGGTTGTGCACCTTGAGCACCTTGCAGTTCTCCGGCTTATCCTCCAGCAGGTTGCCGTGGGCACCGACATAGACGCTGGTGGAAGTGACCACCTTTTCGCGGATGGAGTCCATAGGCGGGTTGGTGACCTGGGCAAACCGCTGCTTGAAGTAGTTGAACAGCGGCGGATGCTGGTTGCTCAGCACAGCCAGCGGGGTGTCGGTGCCCATGGCACCGGAAGGGCTCGCCTGCCCGGGCCATGGGCAGGATCAGGGTGTTCACATCCTCATACTTGTAGCCGAACACCTTCTGCAGCCGGGTCAGCTGCTCGCCGGTGTAGCTTTCTACCTTCACGTTGGGGATCTTCAGCGCTTGGCCAGCTGCACCAGATTGCGGTCGATCCACTCGCCGTAGGGCTCGCGGCTGGCGTAGAACTCTTCAGCTTTTCGTCATCCACCTGCCGGGACGCAGGCGCTCTTTGACCAGAATGTTCTCCGGGTCGCATTCCAGCACACCCACCTCAGAGGACAGGATCATGCGTCCGTCCTTGGTGATGTAGTAGCGGCTGGGGCGCAGACCGTTGCGGTCCAGCACCGCGCCCATCACATCGCCGTCCGAGAACAGGATGGCGGCGGGGCCGTCCCACGGCTCCAGCATGGTGGCGTAGTACTGGTAGAAATCCCGCTTTTTCTGGCTGATGTTCTTGTTGTTCTCCCAGGGCTCGGGGATGGTGATCATCACGGCCAGCGGCAGATCCATGCCGTTCATCACCATGAATTCCAGCGCGTTATCCAGCATGGCGGAGTCGGAACCGGAAGTGTTGATGATGGGCAGGATCTTGTTCATGTCGTCCTGCATGATGGAGCTGGAAATGCTCTCTTCACGGGCCAGCATGGCATCCGTGTTGCCCTTGATGGTGTTGATCTCACCGTTGTGCAGGATAAAGCGGTTGGGGTGTGCGCGCATCCAGCTGGGGTTGGTGTTGGTGAGAAGCGGCTGTGCACCATGCCGATAGCGGATTCATAATCCTCGTCCTGCAGGTCGGTATAGAACAGGCGCAGGTCGTGCACAAGGAACATGCCCTTTGTACACGATGGTGCGGCTGGACAGGCTGACATAAGTGCCGTTGCTGGCCTGCTCAAACACCCGCCGCACAATGTACAGCTTGCGGTCAAAATCAATGCCCTTGCTCACCTTGGCCGGCTTTTTTGATGAAGCACTGCCAGATGGCGGGCATGCAGTCGCGGGCTTTCTGGCCCACGGCGTCCGGGTTCACGGGAACCTTGCGCCATGCCAGAAACTCCAGGCCCTCTTTTGCGGGTGACCACCTCGAACAGCTTCATGGCCTGTGCACGCAGGTGCTCGTTCTGGGGAAGAAGAACATGCCCACGCCGTATTCACGCTCGTTGCCAAGGCGGATGTTCAGTTCTTTCGGCCACCTTGGAGAAGAACTTGTGACTGATCTGGAGCATGAATCCCCACGCCGTCGCCGGTCTTGCCTCTGCATCCTTGCCAGCGCGGTGCTCCAGCTGTTCCACGATGGACAGCGCATCGTCCACGGTCTGGTGGCTTTTGCGGTCCACCACAGCGCCAATGCCGCAGGCATCGTGCTCGAACTGTGGGTCGTACAGACCAAGGGTGTTTTTGCTCTGTAAAGTTTTCCATAGTCTTTCCCATCCTTTTGACACTCCAGATTTGCTCTGCCGGGCGCGGCACCCTCCGCAGCTTTTTTTATCCCCGGAAAACGAAAAAAAAAGCGCCCCGCAAGGGTAGACTCCACCCTTGCGGAACGCCTTTGTTCCGATAGCTTTATTATACCCCTGCGCTGAAAAAATCTTCAAGTGACAGCTGCACCAAATATGCCACATACATTACGCCACTTCTTGTGCGAAACGCCGCGAGCCCCCGCAGCTGTGCGCGGCATACAAACAAAACCGCCGCACCCGGCGGCCTTTTGCAAGGCACAGGATGCGGCGGTTTTTTGCCGTCAGTGCGGAGATTCCTGCGGTTCAGGGGTGCTCAGTGCTTGGGGGGAAACCTGTTTGCGGGTGAAGAACCATCCGCAGGCCAGCAGCAGGGAGCCCAGGCTTCTGGGGGTTCTCCGGGTCCACAGGGGTCTCACCGCTCGGGGTCTTGTCCTGCACGGGGGGCGTATTCGGGTTTTCGGGGTCCACGGGGATATCCGGATCAACGGGCGGCACGGGGTCCGGATCCGGCGTGGGTTCCGGATCGGGGTCAGGGTACCACGGTGGCCGTGTTCATGAAGTTGATGGACAGGGTCTTGCCGCCGAGGATGCTGCCCAGCCAGCTGGACTCGGTCACCTTGCTGGTGGCGCCGGTGGCGGGTTGGTCACCTCGGTGCCCTCCAGCTCCTTTGTAGGACTCCTCATCGCAGATGACGTAGATCTCCGGGTCGGTGTCGTAGCCGTCGGGGGCGATGGCCTCCTGCAGGTAGTACACCACGTTTTCCAGCAGGGCATAGTCGATGTTCAGCTTGCCGTTGGTGGTGGTGACGGTGTAGGTCAGTTTATCCTTGAGGGGTCGTACTTGACCCAGCAGTAGAAGCCGTCCTTCTCCAGCACCTGTTCGCCATCCTTGTTGGTGGTGTAGGTGGGCTCCACATAGGTGCAGTACATGGTGTCCTTTTCACCGGTTTCCTTGTCGGTCTCGTACTTCCACAGGTAGAAGCTGGTCTGGCCCTCGCCCTCGTCGTCACCGATGATCTCGCCGGTTTTCTTGTCGGTCTTGGTCAAATCCAGCGTGCCGTCTGCCTGATGCAGCACCATGGAGGCGTACCAGTTCCAGGCGGTGTTCTGGTAGTCATTGCCAGCGTTCTGGAAGTCGATGTTGGTGGCCATGGCGAATGCTGCCCAGGTGGCTTCCCTCATAGGTCAGGCCGCTGGCCAGCAGGGTATTGAAGTAGCTGTTGGCTTTGTCCCATGCACCGGGGGGTCTCGTTCAGTTTGTCGGCCATGTAATCGCCGATGGTTTCCCCTGAGTGCCGTCGGCAGCCCACTGGCCGTGGCTGTGGTTGTGGTCAACATTGCCGCCTGCCTCAGAATCCACAGTATCCTGATTGCCGACCTTGAAGCTGAGAACGTTTTTGTAGAAGTTGTCGTAAAGGGTGGAGGGGTCCATCTTAACGGTGTTGTTTCCGGTATTGGGGTCGTTGGGCATAGAAGAACCGGAACGGCTCAGCTCCTTCAGAGCCTTGGGATCGTTTTCAGCAGGTCGCTTACCCTATCATACTTGGAGCCATCGGGTTTCCGGTAGTAGTCCAGAATGTAGTCATCGTAGGTCTTGTAACCCTTGGCAGGCATATACTGCTCCAGAGCATCCTGGATATCTTGGTTCATCAGGGCACTGCTGGAGTGGGTAAAGGGACCATTGTAATAATCCTTTTCAACCTTCTTGCCGTTCTTGGTCTTTTTTTGTAGGCAAGGGTGTAAAGTGTTTTTTGTCGTTGATCAGAACAGTCTTTTCCATCTTCGGTGGTCTGAACATCGCTCTTGTAGAAGCCGCCGTAGTAATGATCGCCGGATTTTTACATAATATTTACCGTCGATCAGTTCCACCTCGGTACCAGCAACATTGGTTTTAGTGCTTTGAGTGGTCAGGTTGCCCTCCGAATCAAGGAACTGGTTCTGATCATGGTTGCCGCCGTACTCCTTCAGCGCAGCATCCACCAAGTCCTCCATGCAGCCGGACGCAGCGTTTTTTATCGTACTTCAGCTCAAGGTTCGTATTGCCAGCATATTCCTTCGGCAGCTCCTGTCCGTCAAAGCCGGTGACGCCAGTTTTGTCGGTATTGCTCACGTCAGGGGTGGCAACAGTCAGGCTGTTGTCCTTGTACACATAAGTATGCTTGGAGCCGTTGGACAGGGAAATATCAAACATGGTCGTGCAACCGGGCTCGTTGGTGAAAGCAACACGCTGGCAGACCGAATCCGTTTTCTCATCGTAGTAGACATAGAGCGTGTAAGATGCACCGTTAAAATCAACGGTCTTTTGCTGGACTCGCCGTACTGTGCGTACCACAGGGCGTCATCCATCCACTTGGCACCCTTATCAGTCTGAAGCCACTCGTCGAACTGCTTCTCGCCGTATTTATCCACGACTTCCTGCACCTTGCTCAGCTCAATGGTCTGGTCGCCCTCGGCGTCCTCTTTGATGTTGAAGGTGATCTTGAAGTGACCGGTGTCCGGGTCATAGGCACAGCTGCAGTCGGTGTCATCCTCTTTGGGGGTCTCTTCGGGCTTTCCTCCGGGGTCTCCTCGCCGGAATCGCCCGTTTCCTCCGTGTCGCCGGTGTCAGTATCGCCGGTGCCGGGGTCTCCTCGCCGGAATCGCCCTTATCTTCGGTGTCGTCCTTGTCCTCGCCCTTGATGTGGTCGATGTTATCCTTGGCGGTGCCGGGCAGGGTCTCGACGGTGTCGGACTGCTCCGGGCGCTCAATGGTGGGTTTGTCGTCAGAAGAGGTATTGTCACCGTCGCCCTCGCCGTCGGTGGGCTGGTCGGTGTTGTCACCGGTGGAAGCGACAGGCTGTTTTTCGGTCTTAGTGTCATCCGCAGGGGTGTCAGTGTCCGCATTGCTGTCAGCCAGCGGGACAACGGTCACCCGCAGGCCGGAGTCATCCGTGTCGGGCAGGGCTTCGGCTGCGGAGGCACCGCACATGCCAACCGAGCTGCTGAGCACCGAAAGGGCCAGCGTCATCGCAACGATCTGCTTCTTCTTGGACTTTTTCTCATAATCGTCCTCCTCACTTCACTAGAGACTGTGTTCCTCGCGCAACTTTTCAGAAACTACAGCACAAAATAGACGCCCGCTGGGCAGTCCTTATAATCCTATATTATATACGTTTTCCAAAAAATTTCAAAGGGGCAAATTGCACGAAAAAAAAGCCTGCACGGAAATTTCGGCTGATTGACGGACAGATCGGCCTCAAAATGGCAAAATTGCACAAAAAATGAACGATTTTCGCAGTTTTTGAATTGCACATTTGTTGCGGACGGGAACGTTTTTGTTGCACTGCAAACACAAAAAGCGGACAAATGGCCCGCCGCAGTTTCCCACCCCGGAACTATGGGGAGCACTGGGGCCGCCGCCCGTTCTGCGTGCGGAAGCCGTTTTGCCTGCCGCAGCAACGGCGCTCCCCTCCGGCAAAAACAAACCCGGCAAGGCCGCAGCCCTGCCGGATTTGCAGATTTAAACGATCCTTCCGTGCTCACTTGGTCCCCTGCTCCGGGTCGGCGGCAGGGTCCCCGCCGTCTGCGGGGGTCTCCGGGTCAGCCGGGGTCGTGGTGGGTTCGGTGGCTGCCGGTTCCTCGGGCGGGGTGGTGATCTCCACGCTGGGGTCCGCCGCGATATACACGGTGATCCCCGTGCCCACGTCCACCTGTGCGCCTGCCGGTTCACTGGCCGACACCACGCAGCCGGATGCATAGGAGCCATCGTTCACCACCATAAAGCAGCTGGCCAGCAGGCCGCGGCTCTGCAGCGTCTGCACGGCGGCGTCCTGGCTGAAACCGATGATGCTGGGCATTTCCACCTTCTGCGGGCCCTTGCTGACCACCAGCCGTATGGTCTCCCCTGCCTTGAGCACAGTGTCCGCCGCCGGTTCCTGGGTCATGATCTGCCCGGCTGGCCAGCAGGATCAGGATGGCCGCCAGCAGGTTGCGCAGGCTGAGGATATGCTTTTTCCGTTCCTCTTCCTCGGTGGACTGAGGGCGCGGAGCGGCCTCGGGCTGCAGGGTGGGTGAGCTCCGTGGTATACTCTCTGGCTGCTCAGTGCCCGGAACAGCTGGGGCACGGTCTGGATGCGCTCATGGGCCCGAGCTGCAGGCCCATCAGAGCACATCCGAAACATACTCCGGCACCGCCCATTCCAGCGTGCGGGCGCGGGGGTTGGAGTCCGACACCAGCCGCTGTGCCGCAGGAACAGGGCTCTGCCCGCAGACCATCCGGTAGACCACGGCGGCAAGGCTGTATTCGTCGGTGTAACGGCCCTCAAATTCGGTGGTGGAATACTGCTCCGGCGCGGAGTAGCCCTCGTACAGCTGCTCGTGCAGGCCGCTCCCCGCTGTGCGCAGACCCACTGTGGCGTAGCCCGCCAGACGGCAGCGGCCGTTTTCCATCACCCGGATGTTCTCCGGGCAGATGCCGCGGTGCACCAGCCCTGCCTTGTGCATAGCCGCCACGCCCTCAAACACAGGCTGCAGCATATTGCACAGCCGTCTCGGCCGAAACCGGGCTGGGGCGCTCATCCAGCCACTGCTGCAACGGGATGCCGCCGGGGTTTTCCAGCACGGCATAGACGGTGTTGTTCGTTTCCACCACATCCAGCACCGCTTCCAGACCGTTTGCCGGTGTGATGCGCTGGCAGACGAGCGGGGGGTGAAGGAGGACCATCCATCTTGTTGATGGTCAGGGTGATGCCCAGATCGCCCCAAGCCTGCTGCAGGTACTCTGCCAGAGGCACATTGTAGCCGGAATCGTTGGTGCTGTACTCGATGGTGGGGTAGCCCTCGCCATTGGGGTAGCCAGCCTCTTCCAGCAGCTTCTTAGCCTCGGCCAGATTTGCCTCGTAGTCATCCGCAATGTAGGGAGAGCCGCCGTTTGCGTTGTCGTAGAAGTAACCGTTCTCGTCCACGATGCCAGGGCCGACAATGTTGGAAGCAGCAGAGTAGGTGCCCTGCATGATGGTGTTGGCAACGTAGTCACGGTCGATGGCCAGAGCCAGAGCCTTGCGGACCTTGGCATCCTGGAAGGCATCGCGCTGCAGGTTCATGCTGACGTAATAGGTGCCCAGAATGGTGTCAATATAGAAGTCGCCGCCGTCCTCTGCCTTGGTCAGGCTGGGGATCTCGTCGGTGGGCACGTCCTGATCAGGGACAGCCTCACCGCTGTTGTAAGCAGCGAAGGCAGCGGAAGAGTCTTCCAGCAGCAGCAGGGTGATGGTGTCAGAGACGATCTTGGAGCTGTCCCAGCCGCCAACGTAGTTGGGGTTCTTGGTCAGCACGATGCGCTCGGAGGGGGTCCAGTCGGTGATCATGTAGGGGCCGTTGGAGACGAAGGTGTCAGCGGAGGTGCACCAGCTGTCGCCGTTTGCCTCAACAGTTGCCTGCTGCACAGGGCTCATCGCTGCGAATGCGGCCATCTTGTCGAAGTAGGAGCAGGGGTAGGACAGCACGATGGTCAGGGTCTTGCCGTCATCGCTTGCCCTGACGTTCAGAGCATCGGTATCACCGGCCTGTGCTGCGTCAAAACCATCGATCATGCCCAGGCAGGTCTCTGCGTAGGGAGCTGCGGTGTCGGGGTTTGCCATACGCTTGAAGCTGTACTCGAAGTCCTTCGCAGTCAGGTCGGTGCCGTCGCTCCACTTCAAGCCGTCACGCATGGTGAAGGTCCAGGTCAGGCCGTCCTCGCTTGCTTCCCAGCTCTCAGCCTGGCCGCCAACCACTTCGTTGTTCTCGTTGATCAGCAGCAGGGGCTCGAAGATGGTGATGATGGTGTTAGAGGCATCAATAGCGCTGTTCAGAGCGGGGTCCATAGTCTCGGAGTTGGGGCCGTACTGGACGGTAAAGCCAGCGGTGTTGATGCCGCCAGCGGTAGAACCGGCAGTAGAACCAGAGGTTGCGGTAGAACCGGACTTGCTGCCGCCGCAGGCCGCCAGGCCCAGAGCAGCGGCGCTGACACCAGCGACCTTGAGGAAATTACGACGAGAAATGCGTTTCATAGTAAATATCCCTTCCCTTAAAATCAAATTGAGTGTGCCAGGTTCCCCCAGCCTCCTCTATATTCGATCCGAGCACGGTCTGCCAAAACAGCCTGTCCTCCGGAGGAACACGAATAGTATAATGCGTTCTCGCACCGGTTACAAGTCCCAACGGGTGTCTGTAACCATTTCGTTACAATATTTCAGCCGGAAGATGAGATGTATTCATCTTTCAGGAGAATGAAGTGTTTTTACTTCACCTTGTCCAGATGATGGCAGGCTGCCCAGTGGCCGGAGGTGACCTCCTTGAACTCCGGCACCTCGGCGGCGCACCGCTCGTCTGCGTAGGGGCAGCGCGTGTGGAACCGGCAGCCCGCCGGCGGGTTCAGGGGCTGGGCACATCGCCCTGCAGCACGATACGCTTGGACTGGCGTGCCGTGATGGGGTCTGCCACCGGGATGGCAGAGATCAGGCTACGGGTGTAGGGGTGGATGCTGTGGGCGATCAGCTCGTAGCTGTCCGCCAGCTCCACCATGCGGCCCAGGTACATCACGCCGATCCGGTCGGAGATGTGTTTCACCACAGAGAGGTCATGGGCGATGAACAGATAGGTCAGGCCCATTTCCTGCTGCAGTTCCTCGAACATGTTGACCACCTGCGCCTGGATGGACACGTCCAGCGCGGAGATGGGCTCGTCACAGACGATGAATTCCGGATTCACCGACAGAGCGCGGGCAATGCCCACGCGCTGCTGCTGGCCGCCGGAGAACTCGTGGCAGTAGCGGTTTGCGTGCTCGCTGTTCAGGCCCACGCGCTCCAGCAGGGCGATGATCTTATCGTGGCGATCCTTGTCGTTCTCAGCCAGGTGATGGATGTCGATGCCCTCACCCACGATGTCACCGATGGTCATGCGGGGGTCCAGGCTTGCGTAGGGGTCCTGGAACACGATCTGCATCCGGCGGCGGTAGGGCAGCATATCCACTGCGATATTCTTTTCCTTATCAAACAGCAGGTTGCCGTCATAGTAGATCTTACCGCCGGTGGGCTCGTACAGGCGCAGCAGGGTGCGGCCGGTGGTGGTCTTGCCACAGCCGGACTCGCCCACCAGACCCAGGGTCTCGCCCTTGCGGATGGCAAAGCTCACGTCGTCCACGGCCTGAACGTACTTTTTGTTTTTGCCCATGCCGCCGGCGGGGAAATATTGCTGGAGGTGCTGGACTTCAACCAGCGTCTTGTGTTCACTCATTCTGCCTTTTCCCCTTTCTCAAATGCAGCCTTCTGCTGCAGCCAGCAGTAGGTATAGTGGGTGTCGCTGAGCTCGGTGCGCGGAGGCATCTTGCTCAGACAGATCTTCATGCAGTTCTTGCAGCGGGGCGCAAAGGGGCAGCCGGCCGGCGGATTCAGCAGGTCCACAGGGGTACCCTCAATGGGCACCAGACGCTCACGCACCTCGGTGTTCAGCTTGGGGATGGAGTTGATCAGGCCCTTGGTGTACTCGTGGCCCGGCTGGTAGAAGATCTCGTCGGTGGTGCCGTACTCCACGATGTGGCCGGCGTACATGACGGCGATCTTTTCGCACATGCGCGCCACGATGCCCAGGTCATGGGTGATCATGATGATGGCCATGCCCAGCTTCTTGCGCAGCTCCTGCATCAGCTCAGGATTTGAGCCTGTATGGTCACGTCCAGGGCGGTGGTCGGCTCGTCTGCGATGAGCAGCTTGGGCTCGCATGCCAGCGCAATGGCGATCATCACACGCTGGCGCAAACCGCCGGACAGCTCGTGGGGTACTGCTTCAGGCGCTTTTCCGGCTCGTTGATGCCGACCAGCTCCAGCAGCTCCTCGGCGCGTGCCCAGGCTTCCTGCTTGTTCTTTTTGGTGTGCAGGCGGATGACCTCCACGATCTGGTTGCCGATGGTGTACACCGGGTTCAGGCTGGTCATGGGGTCCTGGAAGATGATGGAGACTTCGTTGCCGCGGATCTTGCGGAAGTCCTTCTCCTTCATCTTCTCGATCTCGTGGCCGTTGAACCACACGGTGCCGCCCACCAGCTTGCCGGGGTAGGCGGTCAGGCCCATGACCGAGTAAGCGGTAACGGACTTGCCGGAACCGGACTCGCCCACGATGCCCAGCACGTCGCCCTGGTTCATCGCAAAGGAAACGCCGTTCAGTGCCTTGACCTCACCGGCAGGGGTGAAGAAGGAAAGGCGCTCTTCCTTGATATCAAGAATTTTTCGCTCATCTTCGTTCACCTCATCAATTCTTCAGCTTCGGGTCGAATGCATCGCGCAGGCCGTCGCCGAACAGGTTGAACACCAGGATCATCACACTGATCATCACTGCAGGGGCGATCAGCAGGTGGGGGTAGGTGTTCATGCCCTTGACGGCATCGGTGGCCAGAGAACCCAGAGACGGCAGCGGGGCTGCAACACCCAGACCGATGAAGCTCAGGTAGCTCTCGGTGAAGATGGAAGCCGGGATCTGCAGGGTGGTGGTCACAATCAGGGTGCCGATGCAGTTGGTCAGCAGGTGCTTTTTGATGATACGGCCGCTGGAAGCGCCCAGTGCGCGGGCGGCGGTGACGTACTCGCTCTCCTTCAGCGTGAGCACCTGGCTGCGCACGATGCGCGCCATACCCACCCAGTACAGCAGAGCAAAGATGATGAAGATGGAGATCATGTTGGGGCCCAGGGTCTGCATCCACTTGAAGCCGGGCTTGGTGGCCAGACTTTCCAGGGGCTCCTTCAGGGCCATGCCCAGCAGGATGATCAGCAGGATATCCGGGATGGTGTACAGGATATCCGTGATACGCATCATGATGTTGTCCACCCAGCCGCCGGCAAAGGCCGACACAGCACCGTAGGTGGCACCGATGATCAGCACCAGCACCGAGGCGATCAGGCCGACGGACAGGGACACGCGGGTGCCCATCATGATACGCACTGCAAAGTCACGGCCCATACGGTCGGTACCCAGAATGTGCGGGAACACCTTTTCGCCGGCGTCGATGCGGGCCTGCTCGGAGGCAGAGTATTCGAACGGGCCAGGTTGTTGCTGCCCTTCATCTGCTCGGAATAGCTGTAAGGCCAGACGGCAGGCAGCAGATAGGCAAAAATGGCAATGGCGATGATGAACACAAAGCTGACCATGGCGATCTTGTTCTTCTTCAGGCGGCGCAGACCGTCCTTCCAGAAGTTGACGCTTTCGCGCATGACCACAAGGCTCTGCTTTTCCTCATTGCTGGCGGGCAGAAAATCGTCCGCGTTGAGCTGCAGGCTGAGCGGATTCTTTTTAATGTTTTCCATGAAAACGCTCCTTTCTCTTACTGCAGTTTGATGCGCGGGTCGATGATCTTATAAAGGATATCCACGATCACGTTTGGCAATGATGACCATGCTGGACAGCAGGATGGTGGTGCCCATGATCATGGTGTAGTCACGGTTGGTGATGGCAGACACGAAGTCGCGGCCCAGGCCGGGCACGGAGAAGATCTTTTCCACCACGAAAGGAGCCGGTCATCAGGCTGGCCAGCATGGGGCCGACGTAGGTGATGACAGGCAGGATGGCATTGCGCAGCGCGTGCTTGAACAGGATCATGAACTGGGACACGCCCTTTGCGCGGGCAGTGCGCATATAGTCCTGACCCATGACGTCCAGCAGGCTGGAGCGCATCAGACGGGTGATATAAGCCGAGGGGATAGATGGCCAGTGCGGTGACCGGCATGATATAGGCGGCTGCGCTGTTCAGGCCAACGGTGGGCAGCACCTTCATGTTCATACCAAACTGGTACAAAAGCAGCACGCTGGAAATAAAGCTGGGGATCGCGATGCCGCAGGTAGCAAACACGATAATAATGTTATCCAGCCACTTGCCGCGGTTATAAGCGGAAATACAGCCCAGCGGGATGCCCACGCACAGAGCCACCACCACCGCAACGCCTGCCAGACGGCAGGACACCGGCAGTTTGCTGGCGATGATCTGGTTGACCGTACGGCCGCGCTGACGCAGGCTCAGACCCAGATCGCCGTGCAGAAGGCTCTCCATGTAGTTGACGTACTGCACACCCAGCGGCTTATCCGGGCCATACTTTTTCGGCCAAAGCCTGCTGAGCAGCGGCACTGATGGACTTTTCTGCCACGAACGGGCCACCGGGGACCAGGTTCATGAAAAAAAGGTAACCGTAGCCACAATGAAGATACTGAAGATACCCATTGCGACACGCTTGATGATGTACTTTGCCATCGTTTGATGCCACTCAATCCTATCAATGAATTACTGTTTTTGCTCTCAGGCCGAGCCACACTTTCCCGCAGTCCGCCAGCCTCACACATAGCGGACGTCTGTCCTGGCACGCGGACAGAAAAGCGAATAATAAAACGATGGCATCTTGCGGTTGCATAAACACCATCGTCCATACCCGAGAAACACTCTATCTATTATAAAGACAACCTCGATTTTTGTCAATTTACATGAAAAAATTCACTTCATTACAGCAGGGCATGAGTGAAATCTTATACTTTATACAAATTTTCTGTTTATTTGTAGGCAAAAGTGCTACTTTTTAGTTCTTTCGGGCAACTGTTCCGTTGACACGCACAATCTGTTCTCCCCTATCAGTACAAAAAGGCAGCGTCTCCGCTCCTGAGCCATCCATCCATAAAGGGTGCTATTTTTCTCTATATCACAAGCAAAACCACCCGCAGCTCCCCTCTCCGGCACGGTCGGTGCCCGGAAAAAGGTACTGCGGGTGGTCATGGGTCGTTTTGCGGGTCAGGAGTACAGTTTTGCGGTCAGCTGGGAGTACATGGCGCTCTTCTGTGCCTTATAGGAAGCCATTGCCTGATCAGCCAAGGCGGTGCTCTGGCCGTTGGCGGTTAGCACAGTGCGCATCTGGCTGACGATGCTCTCCACTTCCTTATCGTAAGATGCCTGCATCGCATACAGTCTGCCGCTTCTCGCCAGTGCAATGGAGATTTTGCGCGCCTGTGTCTGCTGAGACTCCGGCAGCGCCTTGTATTCTGCCTTTGCCCCGGCAATACAGCTGTTCAGCTCCGACTCAGCGCGCGCCTTGACACTGTACAGCTGCTTCAGCAGCGCCTTGACCTCCGTCTCGTAGGCAGCTTCCTGTTTACCGGAAGAGGACGCCGGTTTTTCTGCGGCAGAAGCAGTGCTGGAGCCGGATGTGCCGGTAGTGTTCTCCTTCTTGCCGGAAGAGGACGCATTGCTGCTCTCCGTCTGGGGCCAGAGCTCCCCGAGGAAGCGGCAGAACCTGCTTCCTCCTGCGGAGCACTGGCCGCCGTCTCCTGTTCCCCGCCGCTGGATGCAGCAGCTTCGCCGGTCAGCTCCTCCAGCGTGATCTCGCCGCTGAGCAGCTTATCCAGATCATCATCCGTCAGGGTGAACTGTGTGCTGTCTGCCGGGGCATCCGGCAGGGTTTCCGGCAGACTGGCTGCCATGCTGCGAAGATAGAGCAGCACACCAAGGACAGCTGCTGCCAACAATGCCACCAGCGTGCCCAGCACGATCAACACGATTTTCAGGACCTTATTTTTCTTCATATCAAAATCCGCTGCCCGGGCAGAGTATTCCTCCGCCCGGGCAGTTTTCTCCTTACTAATTGGATCAGACCCACATGCCCAAAAACTTTTTGGGCTGATGCAGGGTCACAGCGTCCAGTTCCTGATCGTGGAACAGTTCATCGCCGTTGCGCACGATGCGGGCAGCCGTCTCCTTGCCAAGCAGCTTTTCCAGCTGCTGCACTCCCTGTGCCATACGGGGCGGGCGCTTGTCCGGGGAATGGGTGTCGGTGGAGATGACATGGACCAATCCCCACTGAATGAACTTGCACAGTTTTTTGCACAGCTTGGGCTCCAGCAGTGCCCCTGCATTGATCTGTGCATAAGCACCGGCGGCCACCCAGTCGTACAGCAGAGTGGGGTCCTCCAGCACATAGGGATAGCGCTCGATATGCGCGATCAGCGGCACGATGCCCTGCTGCTGCAGCTGGTACAGCGTCTGCCGGATAAAGTGCGGCTTGTGGGTGGTGGGAAACTCCAGCAGCAGATAGGCGGTATCCCCATACACAGCGCCCGGTATCCAGCTCGCACAGACCGGGAGAGAAGAACACCTCTGCGCCCAGCTTGAAGTCAAACTGCATGGGCTGTCCCTCCAGTGCGGCGGTCAGCTGCTCAAAGGCAGCCTGCCGCTTTGCTGTAAAGGCATCCACCGTGGTGCGTTCGCTGTTGAAGTGGCTGGTGAAGGCGATATTGCGCACACCGTCCTCATATTCCCTGCGCAGCAGCTCCAGCGAGACCGCTGTATCCTTTGCGCCGTCATCAATGCCGGGCAAAATGTGACAATGCAGATCAGTCATAGCAGCGCTTACCCTTATTCAACAACATCAGCCTTCTGTTTTTCGTAGGCATAATTGTAATTGTAGGCATAGCTGTATGCGTAGCTAGAGCCCTTGAGCGCCTTCTTCATGTCGTAGCGGGTCAGCACGCTGCCCAGCACCCGGACACCGGCATCCTGCAGCTTTTTCACTGCGCCGCGCACTGCATCGGCGGGGGGCGTAGTCAGAGCGCACCACGAACATTGCGCCATCCACACAGCGGCCGATGACGGCTGCATCGGTGACCACGGACACCGGGGGTGCATCAAAGATGACCACATCGAACTTTTCCCGCAGGGTGTTGACCATGGCCTGCATCTGCGGCTGGCTCAGCATCTCGGAGGGGTTCGGCGGCGGAGTGCCTGCGGGCAGGAAGGTCAGATTCATTTCCTTCAGCTCCTGCAGTGCCTCGTCCAGCGTGCACTGGTTGGACAGCACGTTGGAAACGCCCTTTACGTTATGGCCTGCCTTCAGGTAGCGGTGCAGCACGGGCTTGCGCAGGTCGCAGTCCACCAGGGCTACATTTTTGCCGTCTTCGGCCAGGGTCAGTGCCAGATTGACTGCCACGTTGCTCTTGGATTCCTCCGGCACAGTACTGGTGATGACCAACGTGTGCACGTCCATGGAGCCTGCCATAAAGTCAGATTGGTGCGCAGAGCCTTGTAGGCTTCCACATAGCCAAAGGGCATCCCCTTATCGGTGATCAGCTGCAGAGTGCGGTGCTCGCCGTCAGTTTTGTTCTTTTTGTTAAACAGATTCCACATCGTCTTACACCTCCGGGATCAGGCCCAGCACGGGCAGGCCGAGCTTCTTCTGAACATCTTCGTCATCCACAATGGTATCGTGCAGCAGGTGTGCCAGCACCAGCACGCCGCACACCACCACAGCGCCCAGCAGACCGGCCAGCACAACGTACTTCTTGGTCTGGGGAACACCTTGTTGGGATCGATGATCACATCGCTCACCGCCTTGCAGGAACCGGCTTCCACCTTTTCCACCAGCACATCGGGCACGATGTCGGCAATGGTCTGTGCGATCTCGCCTGCGCGCTCTGCATCGGTATCGGTGACCGTGATCTGCATGATCTGGGTAGCGTCCACATCGGCAACATCCACCATCTTATACAACTCGGTGTAGGTCATATCCAGATCCAGTTTGTCGATCACCTCGTTCAGCACGGTGTTGCCCTTGATGATGACCGCATAGGTGCTGATCAGGTTTTTCGCCGTGTTGAAGTTATCACTGGTGAAGGTGGAGGAACTATCCTGTCGGGTATTCACGATCATCCAGCCACGCCGACTTCAAAGTTCCAGGTCTGGACAGGGGGCACGATGTAGGCCAGACCGCCGATAGCGCCCAGCGCACCGGAAAGCAGCACACCCGCGTAGCGCATCTTGTAGACGTTGATGCCCACAGAGTCCGCTGCCTGGGGATGCTCGCCACAGGCGCGCAGGCGCAGGCCAAAGCGAGTCTTGTACAGCACCACATAGCTGATGATGACGAGCAGCACGATGCCCAGCGGGATAAAGATGCTGAGCTCCAGCCCGCCAATGGAGAACAGGAACGGCTTGTTGGAATAGTTCAGCTTGGCGCTGCCGCTGTCGCTGAAATACTTTGCAATGACCACGGCTATGGCGGTAGCCAGCAGGTTCAGGGCCGTGCCGCCGATGGTCTGGTCCGCTTTCAGGTTGATGGAGGCAAAGGCCAGCAGCAGGCTGTACACCATGCCGGCCAGCGCAGCCACCAGAACCGAGATCAGCACCACCAGGAACGGCGACATGTCGGCCGGAAGCATGGTCAGGGTCAGAACACCCGCCACACCGCCGATGACCATGATGCCTTCCAGCGCGATGTTGATGATGCCGGAATGCTCGCTGAACATGCCGCCCAGAGCGACCAGCATCAGCACGATGCCGTACAGCAGGGTATATTTGATCAGAAGCAGCATATCACTTGCCCTCCTTCTTCGCGTTGGCCTTTTCCGCCGGGGCAGGCTCTGCGTTCACGTTGGTCTTATCCGCGTTCTTGAACAGCAGGGCGTGGATCTTGCCGCGGAACAGCATGGAGAATGCGCACAGATAGATGATGATGCCGCTGATCAGGTCCGAGATCTCCGTGGGGTAATACTTGGTGGACAGGAAGGAGCCGCCGACCGAGATATGGGAGATGAACAGGGCCGAGAAGATAGTGCCAATGGGGTTGGAGCTTGCCAGCAGGGCAACGGAAATGCCGTTAAAGCCCATAGTAGGCAGGCTGGTGGAGTTCAGGGGTTCCACTGGGACACATTGGACAGATAGTACAAGCCCGCACCAAAACCGGCCAGTGCACCGGCAATGGCCATGGAGAGGATGATGTTCTTCTTCTCATTGATACCGGCATAGCGGGCGGCGTTCTTGTTCAGGCCAACGGCTTTGAGCTCGTAGCCGAAGGTGGTCTTGTTCAGCACCACCCAGATCAGGATGGCAACCACAGCGGCCAGAAAGATGGCGATGGTGGTGTTGCTGGTGTGGAACAGCTTGTTCAGGCCGAAATCCGGGATGATGGACTGAGCGTGATCGGCGTTCTTGCTCAGGTTCATGGTACGGGTGTTGCGCACATCATACATGGGGCCGGTGCCGTTCTGGTAGATGAGCTCATTGACCAGATACAGGCCGATCCAGTTGAACATGATGGAGGTAATAACTTCGTTGATGTTGAAATAGGCCTTGAAGAAACCGGGGATGGCACCCCACAGACCGCCCAGAATGGCCGCAGCCAGCAGGCAGACGAACCAGGGCAGCTTGAGCATGATGGCACAGTAGAGGGCACCGTAAGCGCCCAGCGTGTACTGCCCTGCTGCGCCAATATTGAACAGGCCGGTTTTGAACGCAAAGGCCACGGAAAGGCCGGTCATGATCAGGGGCGCGGCGTTGGCCAGCTCCTTGCCGACACCATAGGGGGCATCATGGAAGCCGCCCTTGAGGATGCGGACAAAACCGTCTGCCCATGCGTGGGCCGGGTTGATGGCCAGCAGCACAAGGAAGCCCACAAACAGACCGATCAGGATACAGGACAGCAGCAGGGCAGCCATCACGCTGGTGACAGAACCCTGCAGCCCGTTGTGGGAAGTTTTTTTTTTGTTTTTCATTTCTGCTTACTCCTTTCCCTGCTTGCGGGCACCGGCCATGTACAGGCCCAGCTCCTGGACGGTGGTGGTCTTGGGATCAAATTCGCCCACGATCTCGCCTTCGTACATCACCAGGATGCGGTCTGAAAGGTTCATAACCTCGTCCAGTTCCAGACTGACCAGCAGCACGGCCTTGCCTCTGTCGCGCTCATCCACGATCTGCTTGTGGATATACTCAATGGCTCCAACGTCCAGGCCGCGGGTAGGCTGCACAGCCACCAGCAGCTTGGGATCCTTATCGATTTCGCGGGCAATGATGGCCTTCTGCTGGTTGCCGCCGGACATGCTGCGCACGATGGTAGCGCTGCCCTGGCCGCTGCGCACGTCATACTGGGCGATCAGCTTATCGGAGTACTCCCGCACCTTTTCACTGCGGATAAAGCCATTATGCTGGAACTGCGGCTGCCAGTAGCGCTGCAGCACCATGTTCTTTTCCAGCGTGTAATCCAGCACCAGGCCGTGCTTATGGCGATCCTCCGGGATATGGCTCATGCCGTCTTTGGAGCGCTGGCGGATGCTCTCGTGGGTGATTCCTTGCCGTCCAGCAGCACCTTGCCGCTGTTGAACTTTTCCAGACCTGTCAGGCCGTAGACAAACTCGGTCTGGCCGTTGCCCTCGATGCCCGCCAGGCAGACGATCTCACCGCCACGCACCTGGAAGGAGACGTTCTTGGCGTCATCCTTCTTGCGCTGGTCGTTGTGCATGGTAACGTTCTGCACGTCCAGCACCACCTCGCCGGGGGCGGCGGGCTTTTTGTCCACCTGCAGCTGAACATCGCGGCCAACCATCATGCGGGAAAGTTCTTCCTTGCTGCTGTCCTAGATATCCACGGTGCCGATATACTTGCCCTTGCGCAGAACCGTGCAGCGGTCCGCCACGGCCATGATCTCGTTCAGCTTGTGGGTGATGAAGAGGATGGATTTGCCCTCCTTCTTGAACCCGCGCATGATCTCCATCAGCTCGTCGATCTCCTGCGGGGTCAGCACTGCCGTGGGCTCGTCGAAGATCAGGATCTCGTTGTCGCGGTACAGCATCTTCAGGATCTCAACGCGCTGCTGCATACCAACAGAAATATCGCTGATCAGTGCATCCGGGTCCACGCGCAGGCCGTACTTTTCGCTCAGGGCCATTACCTTCTTGCGTGCCTCAGCCTTCTGCAAAAAGCCCATCTTGTTGGGCTCCACGCCCAGAATGATGTTGTCCAGCACGCTGAAGCATTCTACCAGCTTGAAGTGCTGGTGCACCATGCCGATGCCCAGTGCGTTTGCATCGTTGGGGTTGCGGACGACAACCTCCTTGCCATTTTTGCGGATCTGACCAGCTTCCGGCTGGTACAAGCCAAACAGCACGCTCATCAGCGTACTTTTGCCGGCGCCGTTCTCGCCCAGCAGGGCATGTACCTCGCCCTTGCGCAGCTGCAGGGTGATATCATCGTTTGCCTTGATTCCAGGGAACTCCTTGGTAATGTGGAGCATCTCGATCACAAAATCCTCTGCCAATCTGCTCACTCTCCTTTCGTGTCAAATCGACACCTATACTATTCTGTGTACCATTATACCGTATTTTTGCGGTTTTGCACACTTCTTTTTGATTTTTTGGCGGGATGTGCTCTTATAAGTATTACTTTTTTGTGCAAGCTGCACGATTTTTCGCGAGACAAAAACGACCCTCTCCGTCAAAGCCTGGTGGCAATGACGGAGAGGGATGCCCCCCTGCAGCCCTTGCGGACTGTTCAAATTTTACTGGATGTAGGTGACGTTGGTGAACTCGCTGACGGTGGGCTTGGTAGCGTCGTCAGAGCTGTTGTCAACAACGATCTCGCCGGAAGCGATCTTCTGCTTCAGCTCCTCGTACTCCTCAACCGTGAAGGTCTCGAAGTTCCAGCTGTCAGCATCGGTGGGCAGGCCGATGTAGTCGCCGTCCTCCAGACCGAAGTTGCCGTTGGAAGCAGCGATGTCGCTCCAATCGCCTGCCTCGATGTCGGACAGAGAAGTAGAAACAGCCTCAGACAGACCCTTCATAGCGGAGGTGATGAACGGGTTGTAAGCGTAGGTGCCATCAGCAACGCCGTTTGCACCGATGTAGTTCTGGTCAACGTCAACGCCCACAACGTAGCCGTTGTTCTTCAGAGCAGCCTCAACAGCGGAGGTATAGATGCCGCCGCCGCAGGCGAAGACGACCTGAGTGCCGTTGGAGTACCAGCCCTCCATACGGGAGGTGATGTTGGCATCGCCGTAGAACTGGCCACCGTAGAAGTAGTTGATGTCGATGTTCTGGCCCAGCTCCTGAGCAGCAGCATCAGCGCCCTGCACAAAGCCGTAGCCGTAACGGATGACAGCGGGAACAGCCATGCCGCCCAGGAAGCCCAGCTTGGTCTTGCCGTCCTTTGTAATGGCGTAGCCTGCCAGATAGCCTGCCTGCTCCTCCTTGAAGGTGATGCAGTAGCAGTTGGAGGGGATCTCATCGGTGCCGATATCGCCCTGGGTCACGTCGATAGCGATGAACTTGACATCGGGGTACTGCTCAGCAGCCCATGCCAGAGAGGCGCCGTACAGGTAGCCGACGCAGACAATGACCTCAGCGCCGTCGTTGACAGCCTGACGGATCATGGTCTCACGGTCCTCATCGGAAGCGTCAGCCTCGGGGATGTAGTACTGGCAGTCATCGCCCATGTAGCCGGAGACAGCAGTCCAGCAGGCCTGGTTGAAGCTCTCATCGTCGATCGTGCCGGTGTCGCAGGTCAGAGCGACCTTGATGATCTTGCTGGCAGCCCTCAGCCTCAGAAGCTGCAGAGGAAGCAGTGGAAGAAGCGGTGCTGGTGGAAGAGGAAGAACCACCACAGGCGGTCAAAGCAGCTGCGGCTGCGGCTGCGCCAGCCACTGCCAGGAAGTTACGACGAGAAATCATCATAAAAAGTCTCTCCTTTTATACATTAAAAATTGCGCTTTAAAAATAAAATGCGCACACTTGCACATTTACTGACCCAAGTATAGCCGGGGTGTGTCATGTGAGGAAAGCAAGGTATTTCCGATTACAAAATCTTTACAATTTTGTTTTTTAGGGCCAAAAAATTCGCGTATGCAAAAGCCGTAGTTCCAAACAGCGCCTACCCTTTGCCAATTTTGGCAAAATATCCGCTTCCGTGCGCTCGGCGCCTCGTAAAGGCAGCGTTTTCCCTTCCACGGCGCTGTTGCCCGCCACGTTGGAGGAGCCAAAGCCGAAGGGCAGCAGTTCGTCCATGCTGCGCTCGATAAAGTCTTCGGTGTCTTTGCCATGACTAACGTTCAGTTCCGGCCCACCGAATTCAAACAAAGCCTGGCGGCACACCCCGCAGGGAGAAGTGATCTGCTCGTTCACCTCGCCGCGTTCTCAAATTCTTGCCCACCACAGCAATGTCGGTGAACTCGGTCACGCCCTCGGCCACCGCCTTGAACAGAGCCGTGCGCGAGACAGCTGGTGACAACGGGGGTAAAGGCAGCGTTCTCCACGTTGCAGCCGGTAAAAATGCGGCCGTCCCGTCTGGCGCGCAGGGCAGCGCTCTTCTGGCGCTGCTCGGCCGTGGTGATCTCCGGTGTCACGAAGCTGTCGGAGATGGTCAGCAGGCAGGCCGCATGTTTGCCCAGGACCTGCGCGTTGGCGAAGAGGGCAAAGCTTTCCATCTCCACGCAGAGGCAGCCGCGCTCATCCCGCAGCTTTTCCCAATAGGTGGGCTTTTCATCGGAGGGTTGGCGATAGAACACATCGGAGGAATGGATGTTGCCCTCGATCAGGGGGATGCCCTGCTTGGCGGCAGAAGCACGCAGCTTGTCGTTCAGGGTCCTGGGCAGGGTGAGGTCCCCCTCAAAGCCGCTCTGGACCCGGGCATAGTTGCTCTCGCTCACGGCACCGGCGGCCAGCACCACATCGAACAGCTTTGGCTTTGTCGGTGTAGCTGCCGGCAGAGCCGATGCGGATGATGTTGTCCACATCGTAGAACTTGTACAGCTCGTAGGAGTAGATGCCGATGGAGGGCATTCCCATGCCGCTGCCCATCACACTGATGGGGCGGCCCTCATAGCTGCCGGTGTAGCCGAGCATTCCACGGACACCGGTGACCTGGCGGACATCCTCCAGAAAGGTCTCCGCGATGAACTTTGCGCGCAGCGGATCGCCGGGCATCAGAACGGTCTTGGCGAAATCGCCCTTTTCAGCGCTGATGTGGGGTGTTGCCATAATCATTCTCCTTTTTGTTTGTAAAATAAACCTCTCAGGCGCTTCACGCCAGCATACGAGTTGCGGCTCCCAGCGTCCACTTCGTGCAAAGTATTGCACTCGTGTCCTGCTGGCCGCTGCCCCAACAACGCCTCCCTTCATCCGCCACTGGCGGCGGTCGTCGTTGTTGCCTGATAGGGGAACCAAGTTTATGCCTCTACTATCTTGCCTCTCCTATTAGGAGAGGTGGCAATGCGAAGCATTGACGGAGAGGTTCTGTTCTGATTTATCGCTTTCCGGAGAACACGCTCTGCGGTGCGATGTACGAGCCGTTGCGGCGGATCTCGAAGTGGCAGTGGTTGCCGGAAGAGCGGCCCGTGCTGCCCACATAGCCGATCAGCTGACCCTGCCGCACGGTCTGGCCCGCACTGACCGCCAGAGACAGGCAGTGGGCATAGACCGTGGTATAGCCGCCGGAGTGGCTGATGATCACGGAGTAGCCATAGCCCGTACCGGCACCGGCCTTGTTATAGCCCGCCTTGGTCACGGTGCCGCCCGCCGATGCATAGATGGGCGTACCGGCAGAGGCACAGATATCCACGCCCTTGTGGCCGCTGCCATACCAGCGCGAGCAGTTGCGGTACCCCGGCACAGGCCAGATGAACTGACCGCTGCCGCCGATGTATGCCGCCGCACCGTTCTTCGTGACCTTCTTGGTGCCAACGACCACCTTTTTGTTCACCGGCTCCCGGATGGTCTCAGTGGAAAGGATGGTCTGCTCCAGCAGCACGCCGTTGGTATCGTAGACGTTCTGCATGGTGACGCGGCGCAGGCCGTTCTCGCCCTCCTGCAGGGTCTTGGTGGTACCCTTGGTGTACTCGTTGGACTGGGTGGTCTCGGTGCTGAAGGGGATCTCCTCCTCCCGCGTCTCCACCTTGGTGATGCGGACTTCCAGCAAAGCCTCCTGCTTGGTCACGATCAGCTGATCGCCCTCCTGGATATTGGAGTCCTCGGCCAGGGGAGCACCCTTGAAATTCGTATTCAGGGCACACAGCTCCCGGAAGGTCAGGTCGTTTTTCTGGGCAATGCTCCACAGCGTATCGCCCATCTGCACAGTATAGATCTTTTCCTGCTGCTGCACGCCGGTCAGCATATTCTCGATGGAATTGTCATCCTCAAAGCTGTCGTTGAAATAGACTCCATCTTCCAGCGTCACATTTTTGCTAAAGCCCACGCTGACATTCTCGTCTGCCTGATCCTCGTAGGGGGCCAGCAGGCTCTCCAGATAGCCGCGCAGGGTGTCACCATCGGAGCAGACTGCCGTCAGCTCCCCATCCAGATACAGAGCGGTGCCCTCACTGATCTGGTCACTGTCGCTCTGCAGAATGGCGTTTGCCGTCTCGCTCTCGTCCATGGTCTTGTGGGTCACGGAGATGGTATAGGTCGGCTCGATGGTCAGCTCGGTCTTGTCCGAACCGGCGTAGTTGATGCGCTGCATCACATCCTCTTTGCGAGGTTGAACACTTCCTCATTGGCCACATAGCCAACGGTCTGGCCGTTCACCTGCACAGCCAGCGCATAGGGCTGGGCCATCGTCCTGTTCCAGACCGTGACGAACACGGCCAGCATACACAGGGGCAGGATGTACATTGCTGTCCGGGGCAGCAGGCTCAGGTTGCGCTTGAGCCCGCCCACAAAATAGCGCCCGGCCGCTTTTACGGAAGCACCAAAGCCCCGCTCCCGGCGCACATCGTTGGCGTGGGCCGCCACAGCGCCGAGGCCTTTGAAAAACAGGTAAAGCGGTGCCAGCAGATCCTTGAACATCTGCGCCGCACCAGGAAAGGCTGTTGCAATGATGGTATGCAGGGCATTCCTGCACCAGCGGGCCAGTCTGCGGGCCACAGCAGCAATACCGCGCCCTGTGCGCACCACCATGTACTCTGCCGCAAAGCCCAGTGCATAGAGTGCCTCGCCAACTGCCAGCACCAAGGCACTGGCCCGCAGCTTTTTGGCCACATCATTCATGTGCCGCTGCGTTTTGCGGCGGAAACGGTGCCGCCGCAGCAGGCCGGAGATCTGGACCTTTGCCCAGAAGCTTCGCAGTTTTTCTCTGCCCTTCACCGGCGCTGCAGGAGCCTGGCTCTGCGGCTCCTTTGTTTTTTCTTCAAAAGGGGGGGTTGCTCCTTCCTGACGTTTTGGGTCGAAAGTTACAAATTTATATCAATTATACACCCTGCCCGGGCTGATACAAGGTTTGTCACAGAATTTGGGCAGAGCTTTCACAGAGGTTTCACTTTATTTTCATATTTCAGCGTCCAGCAATGCCCGCATATCCTCGGGCAGGGGGCTCTCCACTGCAACGGTGCGGGCGTGTTCCTCCACCGGCGTTTCCAACCGGATGCCGCCGGGCACCTTGGTGTAAGCCGGCACCCGGAAACTCTGCCGGGCGCAATGGAGCGCCTGCCGAGCAATGCGGTCTCGATGCCCGCCGTAAAGGTCGTCCCCGGCCAGCGGGTGGCCTATGGACGCAAAATGCACCCGGATCTGATGGGTGCGGCCCGTCACGGGAACACAGGCGGCAAGGCTCAGGCCCTGCGCTGCCTTTAATATGGTATACTCGGTGCGGCTGGGCTTCCCCTCGGGGGTCACACACCGCCCGATGATGCTGTCCCCTCTTCGGCCAATGGGGGCATCGATGACTCCGAGGCCAAGGGGCAGTTCACCCTCCACGATGGCGTAATAGAGCTTTTTTCCACACCCTCGGCCAGCAGGGGTGCGGCATAGCCGTTCTTTGCGGCCAGCACCAGCCCGCTGGTGTCTTTATCGATCCGGTTCACCGGGCGGAACACCGGGCTTTCGCCGTGGGCAGCCGCCCAGGCGGCATAGCCGTTGGCCAGGGTGTCCGGGGGTAGTTCAGGGTGGGGTGGACCGCCAGATGGGGCGGTTTTTCCAGCACCACGGCAAAAGCATCCTCGTAAACGACCCTGACCGGGATCTCAGGCTGGGGCTCCACACCGGGGCCGTCGGCGGGCAGCGCAAAGCGGATGGTCTGCCCCGCCTGCACACGGCGGTTGGCCAGAATGGGAACATCGTCCGCAAAAAAGCCGCTGCCATGGAATTTGACCGCCCGGGCCAGCTCCGTGGAGACGGCACACCGGCGCAGAAAGCCGCGCAGCAGCACGCCATCGGCTTCGGGCGGGACATTGAAAAGCAGCTGCATCCTTTGTCCCTCCCAAAAATTTCACGCCATATTTAGATTTATTATACCAAATTTCATCGTCACTTGCAAATCTTGTTTTTTTATGGTATCATGGGGAACGGAAAACGAGTGGAACATACGGCGGCGGGGCGGCTTTGACCGCTCTGAGGAAAGTCCGGGCCTCACAGAGCACGGTAACTGCTAACGGCAGCCGAGGGTGACCTCAGGGAAAGTGCAACAGAAAGGAAACCGCCGCAGCAATGCGGTAAGGATGAAAGGGCGAGGTAAGAGCTCACCAGCGCATGGGTGACTATGCGGCTTTGTAAACCCTACCGGAAGCAACGCCTATATGGGACGTACAGCGCTGCTCGCGTGTCCCGAAGGCGGCATGAGCCTGTCAGCAATGGCAGGCCTAGACAGATCGTCGTTTAATACAGAACCCGGCTTACGGTCCATCTCGTTTTCCATTTTCCATTTGGTGTATCCACAGGGGGGTTGTTAGAACCCTTCTTTGCCCCGCCTTCAGGCGCAGAGGCAGAGAGGGTTGATAACAGCCCTCTTTTTCGTTTTGGTCAGAGTGTGGTATACTATCCTCACCACGGGAGCACAGTTGTTCTCCGTGGGCAAACAAGAGAGACAGGATGTGAAATCCTCCGATGAAAGATGGTTTTTGAAAGCAGCAGCCCTCTCGCCCGCGCTTCGGGTGGCGGACTGCGCCTACAACACCCGGCAGATCCTCACGGAGCTGCGTGCCGCCGCCGCCCGCGGCGTGAAGCTGGCCGTGTTCCCTGAGTTCTGCCTGACCGGCTATACCTGCGGCGACCTGTTTTTGCAGCGCACCCTGCAGCAGGGAGCCCTGACCGGCCTGCAGGAGCTGCTGGATGCCAGCCGGGAGCTGGACACCGTGGCCCTTGTGGGCCTGCCCCTGATGGTGCGGGGCAAGCTGTACAACTGCGCTGCCGTACTCTGCCGCGGGCAGCTGCTGGGTCTGGTTCCCAAAACGTACCTGCCCAACTACGGCGAGTTCTATGAAAAGCGGCAGTTCACCCCCGGTTCCACCGAGGTGGAGTGGGTGAATGTCTGCGGGCAGGATGTCCCCTTCGGCACCTCCCTGCTCTTCCGCTGCCGCCAGATGCCCAGCTTTGTGCTGGGCGTGGAGCTCTGCGAGGACCTGTGGAGCGCCCTGCCGCCCTCCACCTTCCACGCACTGGCAGGCGCTACCGTCATCGCCAACCTTTCGGCCAGCGATGAAACGGTGGGCAAGGCCGAGTACCGCCGGGCACTGGTGGAAAACCAGTCTGCCCGCCTGCTCTGCGGCTACCTGTACGCCTCGGCCGGCCACGGCGAGAGCACCCAGGACATGGTGTTTGCCGGCCATGACCTCATTGCCGAGAACGGCACCCTGCTGGCCGAGGTGAAGCCCTTTGCAGGTGGCCTTGCCGAGACCGAGCTGGACTGCCAGCGGATGGAGTCGGAGCGGGCGCACAACACCAGCTTTGAGCCCAGCACAGAGGGCTACCAGACCGTGGAGTTCGACCTGACCCTGACCGACACCGTGCTGACCCGCTGGGTAGACCCCCCCCCCTTTATCCCCCACAACGAGCAGCTGCGCGCCGAGCGCTGTGAGCTGATTTTGAAGATGCAGGCCGATGGCCTGGCCAAGCGTCTTGAGCACGCCCGCGCCAAAACAGCCGTCATCGGCATTTCGGGCGGTCTGGACAGCTGCCTTGCCCTGCTGGTGGCTGTCCGCGCCATGAAGCAGCTGGGCCGCCCCACCACCGATGTGCTGGCCGTGACCATGCCCTGCTTTGGCACCACCAAGCGCACCCGCAGCAATGCAGAGATCCTCTGTGACGAGCTGCACGTCAGCTTTACCGAGATCGACATTGCCGCCACGGTGCACAGCCACTTCCGGGACATCGGCCAGGACGAGAGCGTGCTGGACGTGACCTACGAGAACGGACAGGCCCGTGTGCGCACCCTCGAGCTGATGGACACCGCCAACCGCACCGGCGGCCTCGTCGTCGGCACCGGCGACCTCTCCGAGCTGGCGCTGGGCTGGGCCACCTACAATGGCGACCACATGAGCATGTACGGTGTCAACGCCGGTGTCCCCAAGACGCTGGTGCGCCACCTTGTGCGCTACGAAGCCGACATTGCCGCCACCCCGGCCATGAAAGAGGTGCTGCTGGACATCCTCGACACCCCTGTGTCCCCGGAGCTGCTGCCCGCCAAGGACAACGGTGAGATCGCACAGCGCACCGAGGATCTTGTGGGCCCCTATGAACTGCACGACTTCTACCTTTATTATGTTCTCCGCTTCGGCTTCGGCCCATCGAAGATATTCCGGCTTGCCAGGGCAGCCTTTGCGGGCCGGGAGGAATACCCGGACGCGGTGCTTTACAAATGGCTGCGCAACTTCTACTGGCGGTTCTTTGCCCAGCAGTTCAAGCGCTCCTGTCTGCCCGACGGCCCCAAGGTCGGCAGCGTGACCCTCTCGCCGCGCGGGGACTGGCGGATGCCCAGCGATGCCTGCGCCGCCCTGTGGCTGGCCGAGCTGGAACAGCTGTTCCCCAGAAGGATGCCTGAGCCATGAAGCAGAAAAAAAAAATCTCTGGGTCAATTTACTGTTCGCCGCTGTTGTTCTGGTGATCGCGGGGTGCTTTTTACCTCCGCAGTGCCGGGCAGAGCGGCAGCACCCTGGGCGCGGAGCTGATCTACGGCGATGCGAACACGGTGCAGAAGATCTCTCTGGACAAGGATGCCGTCTATGACATCGACACCGGCTATCTGACGGTGCACATCGAGGTCAAGGACGGCGCGGCACGGTTCATTGATTCCCCTGCCCTGACCACATCTGCGAAAGCTTTGGCTGGATCTCGCAGGAGGATCAGACGGCCACCTGCCTGCCGGCACGGGCCGTTCTGACCATCGTGCCCCTTGCCTGAGGACATGTCAAAAAGGAGAATTCCTATGTTTGATGAAACTTCCCGTTCCCACGCGGACGATGACAGCACCCGGCACATCCACCGGGGCCACCGCCCACCGGAAGAAAAGACTGTGGAGGTGGACAGCGCGGCCTTTTTTGCGCCGGAAACTGCCGCTCCCACCCCGCCGCCTGCACCGCCCAAGCCGCCGAAGCATACCGGCGGGCCTGCCCCGGAGTCAAAGCTGCCCCGCCGCAGGCCGGATGCAAATACCGGCGCGGCCAACCCGAAACGAGGTACTGTTTTGCTGATCCTACAAGCCATTCTGAGCATTGCAGCCTTCTTCCAGCTCTGGCGCACCCAGATGCTGCCCGCGCTGTATCTGGTCATCATTGCGGCGCTGCTGGTGCTATTCTGGCTGCTGGTCAAGCGCTGCCAGGAGTACAGCGCCCCCCGCAAGGTATCCCGGGTGTTCTCGGTGTTCCTGTGTGCCTTTCTGGCGCTGGGCTGCGTCTGGGCTCAGCAGGGCCTGTGCACTGGATAACGTGACCTCCGGCCTTGTCACCGGCACCGAGGCCAACAAGATCACCAAGGAGCCCTTTGTGGTCTACCTGAGCGGCGTGGATAACCGCGGCGAACTGACCGAAAAGGCCCGCAGCGACGTGAACATCCTTGCCGTGGTCAACCCCTCCACCAAACGGGTGGCGCTCATCAACACCCCCGCGATTACTACGTTGATCTGGCGGGTACCAACAGCAAGGACAAGCTGACCCATGCCGGTCTGTACGGCGTGGAGACCAGCATGGCAACCCTGGGCAACCTGTACGGGGTCAATGTGGACCAATACCTCCGCATCAATTTTGCAGGCTTCATCAGCATCATCGATGCCGTGGGCGGCGTGGATGTCTACTCCGATCAGGCGTTCACCTCGGTGGGCAGCCCCGGCTACTATGACCCCACCACCTTTGCCGAGGGCTGGAACCATCTGGACGGCAAGAGCGCTCTGGCCTTTGCCCGTGCGCGCCGTGCCTTTGCCTCCGGCGATATCCAGCGCGGCATCAACCAGATGAAAGTCATCGATGCCATGATGAACAAGATCAAATCCCCCACCGTGCTGATGAGCTTCTCCAAGCTGATGGATGCTGTGTCCGACTGCTTTGTGACCAGCCTTTCTCAGGAGCAGATCTCCGCACTGGTGCGGATGCAGCTGGCAAGCCTGTCTGACTGGGACATCCAGAGCTATGCCGTGACCGGCACCAGCGGCAAGAGCTCCCAGTGCTACTCCGCAAAGGGTCAGAGCCTCTATGTGATGAAGCCGGATGAGAACTCCGTCAACCAGGCCAAGGAGCTGATCGCATCCGTTCTGGGCGGCGAGGGCACCGTGAGCGATACCCAGCAGACCCCCGAAAAGACCGAGGTATTCACCCCCACAGCTGACCCCAACGCGGGCACCTCTGTGGAGGAATCGCCCGACAGCGTCATTGTGGAGGAACCTGCCGAGAGCGTGCCTGCGGAACAGCCTGCCGATGAGCAGCCCGCACCCACGCCCGAAGTGCCTGCCGAGAGCGAGGCTTCCACCGAAGCACCTGCCGAGAGTGAAGCCAGCAGTGAATCCACCGGCGGAGCAGAAACACCTTCTATCTCTCTGCCCACGCAGGAGCAGGTGGAATCTGCTGCCAACTCCCTGCATCAGGCCGCTTCCACCGTGCTGGATGCCCTGTTCGGCTCCAGCAGCAGCGGAGAATAAAACAGGATAAAACAGCACAAGCCCCGGGCCTTGCAAAAGGTCCGGGGCTTGTTGTCTTCTGATCTTACCGGGAAGCGCGATTACTCAGCGTCGCCCAGCTCAAAGGTCTTGACAGAGACAGTGCCGTTGCGGCCAGCCTTGTCGGTGCGCAGATACTGGCGGGTGGTCTCGCCGTTGCTGGTCACGTCAGCAACATAGATCTGCTCGGCCTCGGCCTCGATGGGGAACTCCTCGGCCATGCCCTTCATGGGCAGAGCGCCTGCAAGCGCCGTTCACCTTCCACAGCTTCATGGTGTCGCCGTTGGACAGGGTGAACTCGCCGTAGCATCAGCGGAGTAGGTGGTGCCGTTCACATCCAGATCCTCGGTGCTGACAACGCTGGCGGCAGCGGCCTCCGTCGGCAGCTTCGCTGGAAGCGGCCACAGAGGAAGAGCCTCGCAGCAGCGGAGGTGCTGGCCAGTCATGGCAATGGTGCCAAAGCAGAGCCGGGTGCCCAGGTCCACGTGGTGCCAAAGCAGAGCCGGGTGCCCAGGTCCACAGGCTTCACGCCCTTGCCGCAGACCAGATACGGCACATACTCGCGGGTATGGTCGGTGGTCTTGGTGTAGGATGGTCGGGGTCGCAGCCGTGGTCGGCGGTGATCATCAGCAGGTCACCCTCCCGCATCCCGGGGATGAAGTCGGCCAGGAAGCGGTCAAATTCGGTGGCGGCGGCGGCATAGCCGGGCACGTCGCGGCGGTGGCCGTAGAGCATATCAAAATCCACCAGATTCACAAAGGCCAGACCCTCGAAATCCCGGGTCTGCAATGCCTTGGTGAAGGCGATGCCATTGGTGTTGCCGGTGGTCTTGATCTTTTCGGTCACGCCCTGCCCGTCAAAGATATCAAAGATCTTGCCCACGGCGATGACATCCCTGCCGGCCTCCTTCAGCAGGTCGAGCATGGTGGCACGGGGCGGCTTCAGGCTCAGGTCGTGGCGGTTGGTGGTACGGTAGAAGGTCTCGGCGCTGCTGCCCAGGAAGGGGCGGGCGATCACGCGGCCCACGCCGTACTTGCCCTTGAGCATTTCCCGGGCAATCTCGCAGTAGCGGTACAGCTCGTGCACCGGCACCAGTTCTTCGTTGGCGGCCACCTGAAAAACGCTGTCGGCGCTGGTGTAGACGATGAGGGCGTTTTCCCGCATGGCCTGCTCGCCGTAGTCCTTCAGCACCTCGGTGCCGGAATAAGGCTGGTTGCAGAGGACTTTGTGGCCGGTCTTTTCCTCAAACTCGTGGATCAGCTCATCCGGGAAGCCGTTCGGGAAGGTGGGCAGCGGCTTGGGGCTTACCACACCGGCGATTTCCCAGTGACCAATGGTGGTATCCTTGCCCATGCTCTGCTCCTGCAGGCGGGCAAAGGCACCGGCGGGCGCGTCGGTCTTTTCGCCCGCGGTCACACCGTCAATGTTGAACAAGCCCAGCTTTTTCAGGTTGGGGCAGTTGAAATTGGGATGCCCTGCAATGGCCCCCAGCGTGTTGGTGCCCTCGTCGCCAAAGGCGGCTGCATCCGGCTCCGCGCCGATGCCAAAGCTGTCCAGTACGATCAAAAATACACGCTTTTCCATATGTTTTCACTCCATTTTCCTCCGGGGCTGCCCCGGAACAGTCGCACTTTTGCTTACCTTCATTATAAGCAAATCCCGCCGGTTATGCAAGCGCTTTGTGGTGGAAAGTTTTTTGTTCAAACCTGATGAAATCTTAGCAGTTTCTTTGCAAAGATTTTTCTTGCGCTATTGTATCCAAGAGCTTATAATGTATAGTGGTATGGTTTTTTGAAACAGCCATATTGGCGTATACTGCCGCCGCGGGCGCAAAGCAATCACTGCCCGCCAGAGAGCAGCCAACTTGGGCTGCTGCGTCAAGATAGAGAGCATTATAGCGTAAACGTTGGAGGTATTTTATGAGAAAAACGAAGATCATCTGCACCCTGGGCCCGTCTACCGATAAGGGCGATGTCCTGCGCGACCTGATCGCAAACGGCATGAACGTGGCCCGTTTCAACTTCTCCCATGGTTCCTACGAGGAGCACGGCGGCCGTCTGGCAAAGCTGAAGGCTCTGCGTGAGGAGCTGGGCAAGCCCGTGGCTGCTCTGCTGGACACCAAGGGCCCCGAGATCCGCCTGAAAGAGTTCAAGAACGGCGTGGAGATGCTGGAAGCAGGCCAGACCTTTACCCTGACCACCCGCGAGGTGGAGGGCACCAAGGAGATCTGCTCCGTCACTTACAAGGATCTGCCCCAGGACGTGCAGCCCGGCGGCACCATCATGCTGGACGACGGCCTGATCATGCTGCACATTGAGCAGGTCACCGACACCGACATCATCTGCACCGTGCTGAACAGCGGCAAGATCAAGACCAAAAAGGGTGTCAATGTGCCCGGCGTGCATCTGTCCATGCCCTACCTGAGCCAGAAAGACCGCGAGGACATCATCTTTGGCGTGCAGAACGGCTTTGACTTCATCGCTGCTTCCTTTGTGCGCACCGCACAGGATGTGTACGACATCCGCAACCTGCTGAATGAGTACGATTCCAACATCCGTATCATTGCCAAAATCGAGAACCGCGAGGGCGTGAACAACATCGACAGCATCCTCTCCGCAGCCGATGCCGTCATGGTGGCCCGTGGTGACCTGGGCGTTGAGATCGACTTCACCGAGCTGCCCGGCATCCAGAAGGACATCATCGACCGCTCCTTCTCCTTCGGCAAGCCCATCGTCACTGCCACCCAGCTGCTGGACAGCATGATGGTCAACCCCGCCCCACCCGTGCCGAGATCTCCGACGTGGCAAATGCCATCTACGACGGCACCTCTGCCATCATGCTGTCTGGTGAGACCGCTGCCGGTGACTACCCCGTGGAGGCCCTCAAGACCATGTCCGCCATTGCAGAGCGCACCGAGAACGAGGAGCACTACCGCGCCCAGCGCCACGCCGAGATCCAGATCAGCGTCAGCGATGCAACTGCTCACGCTGCCTGCCTGACCGCCAAGGACGTGAACGCTGCCGCCATCGTCACCGTGTCCGAATCCGGCAACACTGCCCGCCTGCTGAGCAAGTACCGCCCCAAGCAGCCCATCATTGCCTGCGTTATGGACGAGCAGGTGCAGCGTCAGCTCTCCCTGAGCTGGGGCATCACTTCCCTGCTGATGGGCCCCGCCCACAGCACCGATGAGCTGATTGAGATGTCCACCGCTCTGGCCGAGAAGAACGGCTACCTGCACAACGGCGAGCTGGCCGTTGTGACCGCAGGCGTTCCCGTGGGCGTTTCCGGTACCACCAACATGATCAAGATCCACATGGTGGGCAACTGCCTGGCCACCGGTGTAGGCGTGGGCCGCGGCAAGACCGATCTGGTCTCCGCCAGTGGCAAGGCCTGCGTCTGCCGCACTCTGGAGGAGGTCAAGGCAAAGTTCCGCCCCGGCATGGTGCTGGTCGTTCCCTCCACCACCAACGAGATGCTGGGCTATGTCCGCGATGCCGCCGCTCTGGTGGTCGAGGAGCCCGGCCTGACAGCCACGCTGCCATCGTGGGCACCTCCCTGCTCAAACCCACCATCGTGGGTGCTGCAGGTGCCTGCAGCCACATCCGCGACGGCCTGGATATCGCTGTGGATTGTGCCCACGGCAGCGTCCAGCGCCTGCAGGCCTGATCCTGAAGGAGAACATCATGGAACGCATTGCAAGTTTCTGTGTCGATCACACCAAACTGGACCGGGGCATGTACCTGAGCCGCCAAGATGGTGATGTGCTGACCTGGGACATCCGGATGAAGAAGCCCAATCAGGGCGATTATCTGACCACCGGTGCCGCCCACACGCTGGAGCACCTGTTTGCCACCTACGCCCGCAACAGCGCGGTGAAGGATGGCGTGATCTACGTTGGCCCCATGGGCTGCCGCACCGGCTTCTACCTGCTCACCCGCGGGCTGACCCCGGCGCAGGGGATGGTACAAAGGCCCATGCTCCGGGCTGTTTCCAGCGCAGCAAAGGGGTCCGCACAGACGTCAAAAGCGCGGTGCAGGGTACACGCCACCGGACGGCCCGCCCTTCTGCTGCCTTGCGTGCCGCCGCATAGATGGGCCGCATGGCGTCTGCATCCAGCGCACCCTCCGGGGTCAGCACACCGGTCACGATACCGTCTGCCCCGGCTTCCACCAGCTCTGCGGCCAGCTGTTCCATCTGGGCAAGCTCATAGCTGTCATAGCAGAAATCGCCAAAGCGGGGCCGCAGCAGCGCCCGCACCGGCAGGCCGGTCTCTGCCTTGACCTGCTGCACCAGCGTCAGGCTGGGCGTTGTACCGCCAACAATGAGGTCGGCACACAGTTCCAGCCGGTCGGCACCGCCGCGCTTTGCCGCCAGCGCACTGGCGGTGCTGTCCACACATACTTCCAGAACGGAACACATGATAATTCCTCCTTTTTGCCGGATGGCACTCCGGCACTTTGTTTTATTCTACCACATTTTTCCGGTTTGTAAAATTATTTTATTGTGCTCCGGCGATGCGGCAGAACAAAGGCTGCGACCCGGGTCTTATCCCTGCCGCAGCCTTTGTTGTTTTTGTTCAGATCAGGCCAAGCGCCTTGAACTCCTTTGCAATGCCGTCCTCATATACCGAGGGCGCAATGCGGTCACAGCGCTTTTTCAGTGTTTCAGAGCCATTGGCCATGCACACGCTGATGCCCGCCACATCGGTCATCTGCAGATCATTATCGCTGTCGCCAAAGCCAATGGTATCTGCCAGCGTACAGCCCAGATGGTCACAGATGGCCTTGATACCGGTGCCCTTATCAAATTTGCGGTTGATGAGCTCACCATTCACAAAGCCATCGGTCAGGTTGTCCAGCTTGCTCTCGCAGAACACGAACTGATCCGCATAGAGCCGCTTTGCCTCGGCAAGGTCGCTTTCGTGGTCGGCAATGAATACGATCTTATACAGCGGTTCCCCTTTGTAATCGGAAAGCGGCAGCATGGACATGCCATCTTCCATGGCTTTGCGCCAGCGCTCCGCTTCGCTGTTCAGCGGTGCGCCGTTCTTTTGATGAATAAACTCCACCTTTGGGTCATCTTGGCACCGCCAAAAGGTGGCATCCCGGGCTTCCAGCGTGCACTCCACCCCATGGCGTTCCAGCGCCGCGCGCACGCCTTCGGCCTGCTGCGGCTCCATGGGGATATCCACCAGAGTCTTGCCATCGCACAGCACATAACCGCCTGCACTGCACACCGCGCCCGCAAAGCAGCCGTGGCGCAGCAGCGGCTCGGTCATGCGGTGGTTGCGGCCGGTGCACAAAAACAGCTTGTGCCCGTTTGCTTTGGCGCAGTCCAGTGCGGCCAGCGTGCTTTCCGGGATCAGCATATCCCCCGGCGGCAGCAAGGTACCGTCAATATCCAGAAAAATCAATCTTACGATCCATATCATTTTCCCTCTGTTTACAGAGAACCGCGCTCCACTACCTGATACCCCAGCGTCACCTGACGCACCGGGCCGCCATGTTCCTTCTCTTCCAGCATCTGCAGCAGGATCCGGGCGGCTTCCTGCCCCACCTGCTTCTGGATAAAACCGCACCGTGGCCAGACCCGGTTCGGTCACATTGCCCGCCCAGCTGTCGCCAACGCCGGCAAGACCCACATCCCGTCCGATCTGCCGTCCTGCCTGCTTGAGCGCACGCATGGCGCCAAAGGCCACCGTGTCGGTCACGCAGACCACACCATCCAGATCCGGGCAGCGGGCACCAGCAGCTCCTGCATGCAGCGCTGGCCCTCTTCCACGGTGAATGCATTGCAGCAGATGCGGGGCAGCTGGTCGCCATCCAGCCCTGCGTCCCTCAAGGCATCCTGCACGCCTTCCCGGCGCTGGATGCCGGTGGCATCGTCCCGTTCGGAGCCGCCAATGTAAACGATCCTTCTGCGGCCATGGTCCAGCATCCGCTGGGTCAGTTCCCGGGCGGCGGTATGGTCGTCGTTGTACACGCAGGCCACGTCCGGAAAACGCTGGCCTGTGACCACCACCGGTACACGGCAGTTTTTCAGCGCCTGCGCCAGCTGAGGGGTATAGTAGCTGCCCAGCAGGATAATGCCCGCCACGTGGTTGCGCTGCATGGCAGTCAGATAGCCCAACTCCCGCTGGGCGTCCAGATCGGTGTTTCCCAGCAGCATCAGATAGCTCTTGGCATCCAGCTCACTGGCGATGCCGGCGGTGATCTGCCCCACCGACTGGGAACCGATGCTGGGGGCGATCACCCCGATCTGATTCACTTTGCCGGTGCGCAGGGTCTGGGCGGCGGTATCGGGGCGGTAGCCGGTCTTTTCCACAACCTCGTGGATGATGGCCCGCTTCTGTTCGCTCAGGGGCCCGCCGTTCAGGTAACGGCTGACCGCCGCACTGGACACGCCAGCCATTTTTGCAATATCACTGATGGTCATTTGCGGTACTTCTCTCTTTTGGGATGCATTGTTATGTGTAAACGTTTTCACGCTTATTATAAACCGCTTTCACCCATCCCGCAAGATGCGCTTTTCCCGGTTTATTCCGAACGCATTTTTGTTTTTCTGGCAACTGTGTACAAAAGACGGCTTTTTTCCTGGAGAAGCAGGACCATTTTTAAAGGCGGTCAGGCTGCGCCCATGCTCCATGCACGCACGGCAAGCCCCAGCAGCAGGACCACCAGCAGAACGATGAACACGGTTTTATTGCCAGTTCTTCTCTGTTTCAATTTTTTTGCGGCCTGCCGTGCTGCGGTTTTTGGCCGAGCTGCTGCGCGCTGTGGTGCTTCTGCTGCCGGAGGAACGGCTGCCGGCCGTTTTGCGGCTCTGGGCGCTGCGGTTCTGGCCCTGCTTTGTGCTCTGGCGGGCTGGCTCGTGCGCAGCCGTTTTTTTTCTTCCGGCGCACGGCTGGATGCGATCGGCTCCTTTGCGCCGCAGCGTGCCAGATAATTTTCTGCATCGCGGTAATAGCGGGCCAGCTCGTTTTCGCGGAAAGCCGTGCCCACATAGGCCGTCTTCCAAGCTCTCCACCGCCTCGTTGAACAGGATCGCCGCCTGAGCGGCATCGGTGTGATCGGTGGCGTGGGCGGCTTCGTTGCGGGCGGTGCGCACAGCATTGCAGGCGCGGCGGGCCGCACCCGGATTGCTGGTATTGCCCAGCAGGTCCAGCGGTTTGGCGGCATCCTTTTCCGGGTCCAGCAGAACCCGCATACAAATGGTGGTGTCCAGCTGCTGCCAGCTGTTTTTGCCGGAAAGATCCGGCATCCGGTCGTAGTAGTCCGGGCTTTCCTGCTGGCGCTGGGCAACGTGATCCAGCAATGCGCCCAGACTGTGCGCACCGGGTTTGTGCTCCCAGTGCCAGCGCAGCAGGCGGCGGCTGATCTCATCGCAGGCAGTCTTGATCTCAAAGGCAGCCTGTAAAGGCTTCTTCCGGCATAATGGTTCTCCCTTCTTCTGATACACAAAAAGCGGAGAAGGCATACCGCCCTCTCCGCTGCTGTTTGTGTTTACAGCACGAACTGGTAATACACGAAGCCGCACAGTGCCACTGCTGCACAGACAATGGCAGTGATGGGCGGCACCCAGCGGATCAGCGCTTCGGCCACGCTGTCGCGCTCGTCCTCGTATTCTTCCTCGCCGTCATAGGCAGGCTCCGGCTGCTGAGATATCGGCTGTGCACGGCGGGCTGCAGCAGGCATCACACGGGTGCCTTCGTCCGCAGCTGCATGAGATGCCCTGCCCGGGAACTGTGCCCGCATTCCGGCATCCATCACACGGGTCTGCTCTGCAGCAGGTTCTTCCGGCTGTGGTTCTGCTTCACGGCACGGTGCACCCATGATCCGGGTCGGCTCCTCCTGCACGGGCGCAGGCGCCCATAATGCGGGTAGGCTCTTCCTGGCCTGCGGGGCAAGAGGCGTTTCCAGTTCCGGCTCGGTCTGGGCAGGCTGTTCCGGCTGCAGCAGGGTGTTCAGCGCGTTCTGCAGCAGGATGCGGTCGCAGCCGCACTCCGAGCAGTAAACGGTATCTTCTTCCTTGGGATGGAACGCACCGCAGGCGCAGTACCAGCCGTTTTCAAACACCTGAGGCTGATACTTCAGCTCCGGGCGGTTCATGCGGGACCTCCAGCGCCTTTTCCAGCTCAGCAGACAGGCGTTTGGGGGCAGGCAGGCGCACGCGCTTGATGCCGTCCAGATGCACCACCCGCTTGCCGTTGTACACGTTGCACAGCGAAACATCCACGCTGGTGATGGCCTTTGCGGTAACGAACACGGCATCGTCCATGCCAAACAGTTCGCCGGGTTTCACTTCCAGTCGCGGTACTCGAACCGGTCCTCGCACAGGATCACGCCGTCCACGCCCTTGCACTTGAAGTGGATCTCCAGCGCGGTCAGGGTCACCTTGGAAATATTCTTGAAGGTCAGGCAGACCGCGTGCTCCCCGCTGACATCCCCTTGAGCAGCTCCACGCAGACGAACTGCACCGGACTGCCGGGGGTGTAATAGTTTGCGCGGGTCCGTGCGACCGGGTTAAAATTTTCCTCCACGACACTCGCTCCTTTCCATTTGGATCAAATCAGTTCTGCGGGTCCTGTGCATCCGGCGTTTCCGGTGCAGCGGTCTCCGGCAGCGGCTGGGCCGTTTCGGCCTGTTCGGCAGGCTCAGCGGTCTCTGCAGGTTCAGCGCCTCGGCCTGCTGAGCGGTGGGCGGCGGTGCAGCCTGCACGGTGAGCAGGCTGTTCCGGCTTCAGCTCATCCCCTTCACGCGGGGGCAGGGTGCCGCCCGCCATGATGGTGTTGAACTCCTGCTCGTTGAGCTTTTCGCGTTCCATCAGGGCCTTTGCCAGCGCATGCAGCTGATCGATGTGCTCGGTCAGGGTGCGGCGGCAGGTCTCGTAGGCTTCGTCGATGATATCCCGCATCTCGCCGTCGATCTCGGCAGCGGTGGTCTCGCTGTAGCCCTTGCCCTGACCCAGATCGCGGCCCAGGAAGGTCTCCTCCTGCGAGGTACCGTACACCACAGGGCCAAGCCGCTCCGAGAAGCCGTACTTGGTGATCATCTGGCGGGCAATGTTGGTGGCCTGCTGCAGATCATTGGAAGCACCGGTGGAGATATCCTCCAGGATCAGCTGTTCGGCCACGCGGCCGCCCAGACTGGAAACGATATCCTCGAACATTTCGCCCTTGGTCACGTAGCTGCGGTCTTTCTCGGGCAGGTACATGGTGTAGCCGCCAGCCTGACCACGGGGGATAATGGTGATCTCGTGCACACGGGGGTGATGCTTGCAGTAGAAGCCTGCCACAGCGTGGCCTGCCTCGTGGTAAGCAGTCAGCTTCTTTTCCTCGGGGGTCACAACGCGGCTCTTCTTTTCGGGGCCAGCCATCACCTTCATGGAAGCTTCCTCGATATCCTCCATGGTAATGGCCTTGCGGTTGCGGCGTGCAGCCAGCAGGGCCGCTTCGTTGACAAGGTTCTCAAGGTCTGCGCCCGCAAAAGCCTGCGGTGCGCTGTGCAATGACCCTGAGAGAGACATCCGGGGCCAGCGGCTTCTTTTTGGTGTGGACCTTGAGGATCTCCTCACGGCCCTTGACATCCGGCAGGCCCACATAGACCTGACGGTCAAAGCGGCCCGGACGCAGCAGGGCCTTATCCAGAATGTCGGCACGGTTGGTGGCCGCCATGACGATGATGCCGTCGTTGGCCTCAAAGCCGTCCATTTCCACCAGCAGCTGGTTCAGGGTCTGCTCGCGTTCATCGTGGCCGCCGCCCAGACCGGCACCGCGCTGACGGCCCACAGCATCGATCTCATCAATGAAAATGATGCATGGCATCGTCTTTTTTTCCTTGTCGAACAGGTCACGCACGCGGGACGCGCCCACGCCCACGTACATCTCCACAAAGTCGGAGCCGGACATGGTGAAGAACGGCACGCCTGCCTCGCCTGCGCAGGCGCGGGCCAGCAATGTTTTGCCGGTGCCCGGAGGGCCCACCAGCAGCACGCCGTGGGGGATGCGGGCGCCCAGGGTGTTGAACTTCTCCGGGCTTTTCAGGAACTCCACGACCTCTTTCAGCTCTTCCTTTTCCTCGTCCTCACCGGCAACATCGGCAAAGGTGGCTGTCTTTTGGTTCTCGTGCTCGTCCTTCACCGTGGCTTTGCCAACGTTCATGATCCCGCCGCCGCCAGCACCGCCGCGCATCATGGAGAACAGCAGGAAGCCGGTGCAGCCCAGCATTGCCAGATAGAACAGGATCTCCATCCATGGGATGTTTTCCTTGACAGGGGTATAATCGTACACCATGGGAGCATCCGGGTTTGCGGCGTCGTAGGCGGCAATGTAGTCGCCTACATACTTGACGAACATGGATGCATAGGGCAGCTTGTAGCGCACAGTCACAGTGCCGTCGCTGTTCTTCTGCGCAGCAGATATCCTATCCGAGGAGGACAGCATCCCGCTCAGCAGTCCGCCGGTGGCCTGCGTGGTGCTCTGGGACGTGGTATCCGGCAGGGGCAGGTTATTTTTGCCGCCTTCCTTGAGGTTCATGGTGATGACGCCGGTGTTCAGGTCCAGCGAGAACTGCGTGACCTGCAGGCTTTCAAAGTAATGCACCACCGTGGAATATTCCATGGAAGAGCTGCTGGCAGAGCCGGTGCCGCCCAGCACCGACCAGACCATCAGCACCGCCGCCAGCGCCAGCGCCAGGATCAGCGGATTGAAACGGGGTCTCTTGGATTGCAAAAAATCAACTCCAGTTCTTGGATGAATTATAGTGTGAGAAATCACTTCTCGTAGACTTCAGGCTTGAGCACACCCACATAAGGCAGGTTGCGGTATTTTTCATCGTAGTCCAGACCGTAGCCCACCACGAACTCGTCCGGCACCTGGAAGCCCTCGTAGTCGGGCTGGATATCGGCCTTGCGGCGGCTGGGCTTGTCCAGAATGGTGCAGATCTTTACCGAGTTGGGGTTGCGCATCTTGAGCATGGGCACAAGGTTCGAGAGGGTGACGCCGGTATCCAGAATATCCTCCACGATCAGCACATCCTTGCCGGACAGATCACCGTCCAGATCCTTGATGATCTTTACAAGGCCGCTGGTAACGGTGTTGCTGCCGCCGTAGCTGGACACCACCATAAAATCGATGCTGCAGGGAATGCTCACCGCACGCATCAGGTCGGCCATAAAGACCACGGAGCCTTTCAGGATGGAAACGAGAACAAGGTTTTGCCCTCATAGTCCCTGCTGATCTGTGCGCCCAGCTCAGCAACCTTTGCCTTCAGCTCTTCTTCACTGACCAGAACGTTCTTGATATCATCATGCATGCTCATGATAGTTTTCCTCCCTATGTTCCATTTCCATCTGCAGCACCTGCGCAGTGTCCTGCATCCGGGGCAAGGCCCTCGGCAAAGCCCGCACCGCAGACCCACAGTACTTCGCTGCCCGCCGCCAGCAGCGGCAGCTGATCGCGCATCTGCGCCGGGATGCCCGTTTCGTTCATCCACTTGCGCAGCCGGTTGTGTACACTTCGCCCCGCCGGGCGGTAGACATCCCCGGCTGGCGGGTGCGCAGGACAAGACCAGCATACAACGTAGTTATTCTAGCATAATCCGCCTGATTTTTTAAGTCTTTTTTATGAACGACTTGTATTTTTTCTTCAAAATCAGCCGTAAAAGCCCTGCAGTCACCTTCCAGCCGCCCGCAAGGCAGTATTCTGCCTGTTTTTCCGGCACAAAAGGCCTGGCTTTCGGGCTGCGGTTGGTCTTCCTGCTGCGGGGCCGTTCCGGCACAATCTTCCTGCCAGAAAAGCATCCGTCTCCGGCACAAAAGCGCACCCGGCCGGTCAGCTGCACCGCGCCGCTGCCGCGCCGCACAAGGGGCGCACAACAGCTGCACATATTTTTCCTCTGCGTCACGCACGGGAGCCGTCAGCGAATGCATGGCTGCTTCCAAAATAAGCGCATCCGCAGCGGAAAGCGGGCCCAGCCGCCACACCGTGCAGGCGTCCGGGCTTTGATGCCGGCCTGAGTCCCATCCAGACGCGCAGCGGAAAGCAGTTCTGCGGCCTTTCCGGGCAAAATAGGCATCCGCCCGGGCCGCTTTTTCGCAGAAGCGGGCAAGGTTTTCCACCGCTGCGCCGTTGGTGCTCTGCAGCGCAGGCAGCGCCGCACGGCGCACCCGGTTGCGGGCATAGGCATCGGTCGCGTTCGTCTCGTCCGTCACCCAGCGCTGCCCGGCTGCACGGCAGAAGCTTTCGGTATCCTGCCGGGTAAGGGCCAGCAATGGCCGCAGGTAGCACCCGCGTCTTTGGCCGGATGCCTGCCGCACCGTGCAGCCCCGTGCCCCGGGCCAGCCGCAGCAGCAGGGTCTCCGCCTGATCATTTGCAGTATGGGCCGTTGCAACGGCATCTATCCCCTCCCTGCACAAACGCGCAAAGCAGGCATAGCGCAGGCGGCGGGCCCAGTCCTCCCCGGCATGTTCCGACGGCAGGCCCACTTCGTCGGCCATCTCTGCCGCATGGAACACCCGCAGCGGCACGCCCAGCCGGGCGCATTCCGCCCGCACAAAGGCTTCGTCCCGGTCGGCGCTCTCACCGCGCAGGCCGTGGTTCACATGGCAGGCCGAAAGCACAAACCCGAACTCCGGCTGCAGGGCCAGCAGGATGCGCAGCAGTGCCATGCTGTCCGCCCCGCCGGACACTGCCGCGGCCAAGTGCAGCTTATGCAGCGGGCCCCCGGACAAAGCAGCTTTTCTCGCAGAACAAACATGCGCACATGCGCCAGAATTTTTTCATTTTTCATCAGCGTTTGAAGTCCACATCCATAAAGCGGGTGTGGGCACCATCCCAGCCCAGCGGCACGGTACTGGTCTCACCGTGGCGGTTTTTGGCCACGATGCACTCGGCCGTGTCGGCGTCCACCTCGGCACCGTCCGGGTTCTGGCTGGCGTAATAGGAATCACGGTAGAGGAACAGCACGCAGTCGGCGTCCTGCTCGATGGAACCGGAATCACGCAGGTCGGACAGCTGGGGGCGGTGGGAGGAGTTGTTGCCCTGCTTTTCCACCGCACGGGACAGCTGGGAAAGCGCGATGATGGGCACGTTCAACTCTTTCGCCATGATCTTCAGGTTACGGGTAATGGAGCTGATCTCCTGCACGCGGTTCTCGCTGCGCTGGCCGGTGGTCATCAGCTGCAGATAGTCGATGACGATGAGGCCCACGTTCGGGCGGGTGGGATCCTGATTCACCCGGCGGATCTTTGCCTTCATCTCGGTGATGGTGATGCCGGAGGTATCGTCCATATAGATGGGTGCATCGTGCAGCTTTTCGGTGGCAAGGGCCAGATATTCCCAGTCCTCGGCGCGCAGGGCACCGGTGCGGAATGCCTGACTGTCGATGCCGGCCTCAGCAGAAAGGATGCGGCTGGTCAGCTGGTCCTTGGTCATCTCCAGGCTGAAAATGGCCACCGGCACCTTCTGCTGCATGGCCACGCGGGTGGCGATGTTCAGCGCAAAGCTGGTCTTGCCCATGCCGGGACGGGCCGCCAGGATAATCAGGTCGCTGCGGCCCAGGCCGGTGAGCACCGTATCCAGCAGGCGGAAGCCTGTGGGGATGCCCTTGTATTTGTCCGCATCCGGGCCGCTGATCTTCTGCAGGTTGGTCAGGGTCTCCACCATGCTGGAGGAAAGCGGCGTCAGTGCGCTGGAATCGCGGCCGGAGCGGATCTCATAAATGCGCTGTTCCGCGTTTTCCAGCAGCAGGTCTGCATCCGGCTCATCTCCGGCGTCCTGCAGGATGTCCTTTGCCACCCCCATCAGCTGGCGCACCAGATACTTTTCCTGCACGATCTGGGCATAGGCCTTCACATTGGAAATGCTGGGCACCGTCTCGGCAAGGCCGGTCAGGTAAACCTTTGCTTCATCGGCACTGGGGAACACACCGTCCGAGATAACACCGCGTCCAGCAGGGTAACAAAGTCGATGGTCTGGTCGGCGGTGAACAGCCGCAGCATTCCGAATAGATCTGCGCGTTCTGCCGGGTATAGAACATCTCCGGCCGGATGATCTCCACCAAGTCGGTGAGCGTTTCCGGTTTGAGCAGCACCGCGCCCAGCACGCTCTGCTCTGCCTGCATGTTGTAGGGCAGGTTGATGCCCACGCTTTCCAGATTCAGTTCATTGGAATAATGTCGTTCGTTCGGCATGGTAGTTTATCCTTTGCATCATTTCGCTGAAAAGCCAAAAAGCGCCCCCTGCTGTGAGGGGGCGCAGATGGCAAAAAATCAGGCCTGTTCCACTTCCACCATGATCTTGAAAGAAGCGACCACACCAACGTGCAGACGGACCTTGCCGTTGAACACACCGGCATATCTTTGCGGCCAGATCCTTGGCAGCGGCCTACGGTCTCAGCCTCGTGGAAATCGGCAGCAGCTTCCTTGCTGCGGGCAACGTTCACAGCGCTGGCATCTGCCACAGCGGCCAGCTTGCGCGGGAACAGATAGTTGCGGGCGTAGCCGTCGGAACCTCGTGGATCTCGTCCTTCTTGCCAATGCCCTTGATATCCTGCTTGAGA